>Ga0315296_10000748_pt1 | contig 29262 bp, 22 predicted proteins | sample YL17G14_18_MG_FD_203921 | JGI IMG/M metagenome (GOLD analysis project Ga0315296, IMG submission 203921) | Sediment microbial communities from Yellowstone Lake, YNP, Wyoming, USA - YL17G14_18 | ecosystem: Environmental > Aquatic > Freshwater > Lake > Sediment | place: USA: Wyoming | collected... | reverse complement strand
TGTGATGGACATCCATACCGCTACACGCTACACTTGAATATATGTTTTTCATAGCTGTCTCCTTTTTTGTCCTCAATCATACCAGAGTACACGATTGGAGACAGCCTTTCATGGAATTACGAAACTTAGATTGCTTCGTTGCCCTCGCAATGACAGCAAGAAACAACGCTTATGACAGATTTGCCGAAGACACAATATGCTGTGCAGCTGGTTGGGCCGGATAAGCTTGTTCTGAATAAATCCAAGAAGGTTTTTCCGCCGGGCAGGCATCAGATTCTTTGTCGGGTCGAGGCGGTTGGGCTTTGCTTTTCCGACCTAAAATTGCTGAAGCAGTTTTCCTCACATGTCCGCAAGAGCGAAATAGTTTCCGGCATTGACCTTGAAATACTTAAAGAGATACCCAGCTATGTCCCCGGCGAAGCACCGACCGTTCCGGGACATGAGACTGTGGTGAGGATTGAGGGGGTCGGCCCTGAAGTGGAAGATTTTAAGCCCGGCCAGCGTTTCCTTGTGCAAACGGATTACCGCTGGCTGCGCACCGCCAGCTCCAACGGAGCGTTCGGGTATAATTTTGAAGGCGCTCTTGCCGAATATGTGCTGATGGACGAAAGGGTCATAACCACGCCGCAAGGCGACTCGATGCTTTTACCCGTCGGCGAAGAGCTTTCCGGCTCGGCTGTAGCTCTTGTAGAGCCGTGGGCGTGCGTTGAAGATGCCTATGCTTCAACAGAACGTACAGGCATAAAAACAGATGGGCGTATGCTCATAGTTGATGATACTGAGGTAACTCCCCCCTTCCGCGGAGACAAGTCTGCCTCTGCAACAGAAGGGAATGCTTTTGAAAATTTGTTTAGTCGATACGGAAGGCCGAGCCAAATAACCTGGCTCTCGGGGGCACCAATACCAACCGGATTGGAGCTTACGGCAGAAAGGGCCAAAAGCATATCGGCGCTTACAGACGTCGGATATGACGACGTAATCTATTTTGGCTCCGATGCCAAGGTTGTTGAAACATTATTTGCAAAAATTGCTTTGAATGGCCTTCTCAATATCGTTCTTTGTGACGGCAGATTCGGCAGGGACGTGGTTACAACTGTTGGGCGGGTTCACTATGGCGGCATTCGAATAGTGGGCACAACAGGTTCGGACCCGGCTGAGTCTATGGAAACAATCCCCGATACCGACGAAATTCGTCCCGGTGACAAGATTAATGTTGTCGGCGCAGGCGGCCCAATGGGTATGATGCATGTAATCCGCAACATCTGTCAGGGCGTTGAAGGCGTCAGCGTTTTTGCATCTGATGTGGACGACAATCGCCTGGCCACATTGACAAGGATTGCCGGGCCTTTAGCCGAGAAATACGCTGTTACGTATAAGGCGTACAATCCCTTGAAAGACGAGATTACCGAGGCATTTGATTACACAGCTTTGATGGCGCCGATACCGGCTTTGGTTGCTGCTTCGGTGCATAGCGCCGCAGAACGTGGATTAATAAATATCTTCGCGGGCATTCCCGCCACGGTTACCGCCAGGATTAACCTGGATGCTTACATAGCAAAAAAATTGTATTTCATTGGGACAAGCGGCTCAACTTTGGAAGATATGAAACAAATGCTGGAAAAAGCCGAATCCGGCAGGCTTGATACGAATCTCAGCGTTGCGGCTGTTTGCGGACTTGCCGGGGCGACCGACGGAATTCGGGCGGTCGAAAACCGTTCGATAGCAGGTAAAATTGTCGTTTATCCGGCTTGTAAAGATTTGGGATTGATGCCGCTTGAAGAGATGAACGAAAAGATGCCACAAGTAGCTGAGTATCTAAATAATGGACTGTGGACAAGACAAGCAGAAAAAAAACTTTTGGAAAGTTTTGTCTCGTGAGAAAATTGGGAATTGAGGATTAGTAATGAGCAAATCCGAAAGTATCAAAAAAGCATACGAGGCGGCACAGCAGCGCTACGCGGAACTGGGCGTCGATACGGACAAGGCGATGGAACAGCTAAGCAGCACGGCAATATCGCTGCACTGCTGGCAGGGAGATGATGTCGGCGGTTTTGAAAAGGCCGAAGAAGGCCTTAGCGGTGGCGGCATAATGGCCACAGGCGCCTACCCCGGCAAGGCACGAACCGCCGATGAGCTGCGGATGGATTTGGAAAAGGCGTTGAGCCTGATACCGGGTAAGCATCGGCTGAACCTGCACGCAATGTATGCAGAGACCAAAGGTAAAGTCGAGCGCAATGAGTTATCCGCCGAGCATTTTGCAGCATGGATTGACTGGGCCAGGGCAAACGGCCTAGGAATGGATTTTAACGGCACCTTCTTTTCACATCCCAAGGCCGAGAGCGGGTTCACATTGTCCAGCGCGGACGAAGGGATACGCCGCTTCTGGGTCGAGCATGGCATCGCCTGCCGAAAAATCGGCGCTGCGATGGGAAAGGCGCTAGGCACGCTCTGTGTAACGAACTTATGGATTCCGGACGGATATAAAGACATACCCGTTGACCGCAAAGGACCTCGCGAACGGCTTAAAAAGTCGCTCGATGAGATATTCACCGAACCGATGGACCGAAGCTGCCTTCTGGATTCGGTGGAGAGCAAACTCTTCGGCATCGGCTCGGAAAGTTATGTCGTCGGCTCACATGAGTTTTACCTGGGCTACGCTATCGAAAATAAAATGCTGCTGTGCCTGGACACGGGGCATTTTCATCCGACTGAGGTTGTCTCTGACAAGATATCATCCGTGCTGACTTTTCTCGATGAAATTTTGCTCCACGTCAGCCGGGGCGTGCGGTGGGACAGCGACCATGTGGTTGTTCTCTCGGACGAGCTGCGTGCAATCGCCGAGCAAATAGTTCGGGGCGATTATCTTCAAAGGGTGCACATCGGCCTTGACTTTTTCGACGCCAGTATTAACCGTATAGCCGCCTGGGTCATTGGCACGCGTTGTATGCTCAAGGCACTTTTAATAGCCCTGCTGGAACCGGTAGAAAAGCTCCTCCGGATAGAGCTGGCTGGTAACTACACTGCACGCTTGGCAATGCTTGAAGAGCTGAAGACGATGCCCTTCGGGGCGGTCTGGGATTACTACTGCACAAAAATGGAAGTGCCGGCAGGTGAGGCATGGCTGGATGAGGTCAAAGCCTACGATAAAGAGGTTCTAAATAAGCGCCGGTAGAGCGCATACATATCACGATAATAGTAAGGGAGACGGCATGGATACAGAACAGCAGTCGCAGCAAACACAAGCTGGGAGTGAGTTTGAACGTGAGCCGGTGCCGAAGAGTGCACTGCTCGGCTTCAAGAGCTTCATCGGAATGTACGCCGGCGAGCATTGCGCCGGGACCGAGCTAATGCTCGGCCCTCTGTTTGTGGCCTCAGGGGTCAGCGCCTTCGACCTTGTCATGGGTCTTGTCGTCGGCAACGCCCTGGCAGTCCTTAGCTGGATGTTCCTTTGCGCGCCTATCGCCACTCGTACTCGGCTGACCCTCTACTATCTACTTGAGAAAATCTGTGGCCGAAAACTTGTAACCCTCTATAACCTTGCCAACGGTGTGATGTTCTGCTTTCTCGCCGGGGCGATGGTAACTGTTTCAGCAACCGCAGTGGGAGTCTGGTTCAATTTCAAAATGCCGGGCCTAAACGACCTGTATCCCAACAGTATCGGCTGGGTCGTGGCTGTCGCTGTTATCGGCGGGCTGATTGCCATCGTTGCCGCTTACGGCTACCAGACCATCGCTAAGTTTGCAAACGTGGCCTCTCCATGGATGGTCCTCGTGTTTCTGGTCTTTGGATTTGTGGGTCTTGGGCAGTTCATCGAGGCAACAGGAACCGAAATCAGCTCTCTGGGTGATGTCTGGGGCCTGGCCAAAACCCAAATATGGAAAGGCGGTGCACCGCTGGCCGGACAGGTCAAGTTCACCTTCTGGCATATAACCTTCTTCGCCTGGTTCTGTAATATGGCGATGCACATCGGCATGAGTGATTTGTCTGTATTCCGGTTCGCCCGCAAGAGCTGGTATGCCGTGGCCAGCAGCGCGGGTATGTACGTGGGACATTTTATGGCCTGGATTAGCGCTTCAATACTCTATGCCTATCAGCTGCATCAGGATTCGAGCAATATCGATGTATTGCCCGGCCCGCTGGCCTTCAGAGCGGCGGGGCTGGTCGGCCTCTTGTGTGTCATCATTGCCGGCTGGACGACCGCCAATCCGACCATCTACCGGGCAGGCCTGGCGTTCCAGGCCCTGGCACCCAAATCGTCCCGTTTCAAAGTAACACTTATCACCGGCGCCATTGCAACAGTCGCCGGTATGTTCCCGGCTATCGCAATGAAGCTGCTGGGCTTTGTGGCCCTTTACGGTCTGATTCTCATGCCAATGGGTGCTGTTATCTTTGTGGACTTCTGGCTGCTTCGCAAGTTTGGCTTACAGAGCTACTACGCCGAGCTGAGCGGAAAGACCTTCAACTGGGCCGCCGGCCTGGCCTGGTTCGTAACACTGGCAACCGCCTGGGTATTGGTGAGGTTCGCGGGCGTGCAGATTTTCTTCGTTTCACTGCCCGGCTGGTTCGTCGCGGCCTTGTTATATATCGTCCTGAGCAAGTTTTATCAGAAGAAACTCCGCCCGGTCGTGGCGGAATAACAGGAGAAATTACTATGCGTCCTATCTTACAAATCATTTCACTGCTGGCGCTGATTGCTTTAACATTGCCGTCTATCATCTTTCTTACAGGCCGCTTGGAGCTGAATATGGTCAAATGGATAATGCTGCTCGCTACGGTAGTGTGGTTTGTCGCCGCCACTCCATGGATGTGGAAAGACAACGGCGCCGACCGGCAAGACGCTGGTTAAGCTGACAAGCTGACTGGACCTAAAAGACAAAACAAAATGAAAGAAAGGAATGAATTATGCCTGAAATCGACTCCGCAAAAGGAGAAAAAAAATTCTACGAAGACGTTCCTATGAAAACCGAGGGCTTTTTCCTCAAGGGAGCAAGCTCTCTTGATTGGGGGATGAAGAATCGGCTCTCAAGGATATTCAATCCCGATACGGGCCGAACGGTAATGTTTGCAATCGACCACGGTTATTTTCAGGGACCGACGACCGGACTTGAGCGAATTGACCTGACCATCGTACCGCTAATGTACTACGCCGACGCTATAATGCTGACCCGTGGAATCCTGCGAACCACGGTACCTCCTACATTGACCAAGCCAATCGTAATGCGCTGCAGCGGCGGCCCAAGCATACTAAAGGAGCTGTCGAATGAGGAATTAGCCGTTGACATCGAGGACGCCATTCGAATGAACGTGTCGGCGATTACGCTGCAGGTCTTTATTGGCGGCGAATTCGAGACCCGCTCGGTGCATAATATGACAAGGCTGGTGGATATGGGACTGCGTTATGGTATTCCGACTATGGCAGTGACGGCGGTGGGCAAAGATATGGTTCGCGATGCAAGATATTTCCGCTTGGCCTGCCGAATCTGTGCCGAGCTTGGGGCCCAGATTATAAAGACCTATTATGTTCCGGAAGAATTTGAAACTATAACGGCTTCCTGTCCGGTTCCGATTGTAATGGCCGGCGGCAAGAAAATCCCCGTTCTCGATGCCCTCACAATGGCGTACAATGCGGTGCAGGAGGGCGCATCTGGCGTGGACATGGGACGAAATATCTTCCAAAGTGATGCGCCCAAAGCGATGATGCAGGCGGTTCACAAGGTTGTTCATGAAGATATGAAGCCGGCTGAGGCCTGCGAGCTGTACGAAACCCTCAAAAAAGAGGAGAAGAAGGATTAACCGCGGAGAACGCCGAGAACACAAAGAAAGAGAATCTGACGCAGATTACGTAGATTGTCAAATAAAGAGGACGGGATAACAAGATTATCTTGTTAATCCCGTCTAATAAAAACACAGTACAGAAAAATTATTGCAATAAAAGATAAGGACAATTATCATCAAGTTATGGTAAGTTTCAATGAAATTGAAAATGTTGCCAGAAAAATTGGGGAACAAATCAATGCCAAAGCAGTGATTCTTTTCGGCTCATACGCCCGAAACCAACCCGGAAAACATAGCGATGTTGACCTGCTGGTGATTGCAGAAAGTGATTTGCCAAGATACAAACGCAGCCGCGAACTGCACCTAATGTTCAAACCGTATCCTTTTCCGATGGATATTTTGGTTTATACTCCCAAGGAAGTTGAAAAGGAGAGTGAGTTTGAGCTTTCGTTCATTTCCACAGTATTACGGGAGGGGAAAAAGTTGTATGGATAAAAAGCTTGAATATGCCAAGCGATGGTTCGATAAGGCAAAAAGTGATATATTAGATGCCGACAATAATCTTGCCGCTGATAAGGTACCTTATGATACGGTCTGCTTTCACTGCCAGCAGGCTGCCGAAAAACTGCTCAAGGGTTTTCTTGTCGCTCATGGTTGTGAATATCCGATAACACATAACCTGTTTGTTATCTTGGACAAAGTTATTGAATATGACGGCCTTGCAGAATCGTTGCGAGAGGCGCTCGCTTTGCTGAATCCTTACGCCGTAGAAGTTCGCTATCCTGGAGATGAATTGACGTTGACGATGGACAACGCTTCTGAAGCAAGGCAAGCGGCTCAGGAGGTTCTTGATTGGATGAAATCAAGATTTGGGCAGCTTGTTGAATGAAGAAAATACAGTTGAGCAGAAGGCTAATAAACTTACCTTTAGCGCATAGTTAGCAACCTTAGTTAGAATTGTGACGCAATACGATATACGAAGTACGAAAGAAACCAGCGGCTGCACGCGGACGACGGATATGCCGCGCCGGTGAGAAGCAACGTTATAAAGGAGAAATTGACGTATGCCATCATATATCAGTCCCCACTTTACTCAAGATAAGTTCGATAGCCCGTCACTCGACGACTTGATTGATGTTCTTGAGGATAGGGTCTGCTACTGGGTCCTTGAGCCAGCCAAGGTTCTCCTTGAAGATCCTATACGTCAGGTTCCGGGCTTTTTGCTGCTCCTGACGTACTTTGAAGGTATTTGGGTCTATGTCCAAGGTTGCGATAGCAGAGGTCAGTCAAGGAAGTTCTTTCAAGAAGGTTTTATTGACGTATTCAGATGTGCTGGAATAGGACAATATCTGCTGACTAGCATTGCTGGTGTCCTTTACGAAGATGCACGCTGCGGTTTCTTCCACGATGGGATATTCCGAGATCGTATCGTCTTCAAGAGGTTGGAAAAGGGCGAGCTCCTTGTCACGCTTCCTAAAAGGAATGGTCAGATTGATGAGACGGGAGAAATTGAATCGATCCTTGTTGATACAGGCAGGTTCTCAGCTGCCGTGGAACGCCATTTCAAAGGTTTTTTAACTTGCCTCCGGGATCCTAATAAGATTGAGCAGAGATATAAGTTCGAGAGGATATGTCAAGATAAATGGAGGTGGGATGAGGGGACCATAATTGGACTTCCAGATCCAACAAGTAAGGTGACATAACGTTCGCTTCAGCCTAACCGCGTGGAAACCACACGGCCTATGAGCTTGACGTTATGCGGAACGATATAATAAATGTTGGGTAGTTTATATATGCCGAAATCAGCACTTATTCTTTTTATCTTAGGCCTCTTACTCGAGGGAGCAGGTTTTGTCACTTCAAATGTTGAGAACATGCCTTCAGTTTTATCCTTAGTCACACCGTCTTATGCGCGTGCTGTGCATGCGTATCGACATATTCTGAGAGGCCATAAACTCTTACCTGATCAGAAGGGGTTTGATCAACTTGCTGAGATGGTGACTACAAAATTCAAAGATAGTGTAACTGGTGAGTCCAGCCAACTTCTGTCAGTACTTGAATTTGAGTATGTAGGTGGCTGGCAAGTACGGAACGGCGTCTCTACCATACTTGACACTAGTCATGTATCTGCTATGCTGTCCAATGGACAGACAGCGTCTATAACACTACCAGGTCTGAGGGAAAGAATTGAGGTTTTAAGGTCAAAAGACCTTTTCATATGGGCTATTGGCATTTTTGCCATAGGCATATTTCTCCAAATCATTGGGTTTATCATACAATGGAGGGGACAAGGCGTAACGCAGTCGGTTAGCTCAGATGTTATATGAGATTTTGGATTTTATTGGTCTAAGGAGCTTTACATGATTAAGCCACCAAAGCAATTCTGGTTCTTGTTCTTCGGGTTTATCTTTTACCTTACTGACTGCTTACTTGATCCAAGTGTATACTTCCCAAGCGCGGGTGGGCGCGGCTATACACTTGGGGGAATGATTGGGGTGTTCGTCACGTGGCCGCCTGTACTTGCCATCCTCATAATTGGAATTCCATGTCTGCTCGTCGCAGTCTGTCGCCGCAAATATCGAAAGTGCCTTCTGGTTTTCTCGATACTCTTCTTTGCGGCGGGCTTGGTTCGGGCTGGAGGTACGATACTAAAAAGGTATGTTCTCCAGCCAAAGATACATCAACAGATTGATCAACTCGTTCGGGAGGAAAAGCTGGAACTGCCTGATCGTGATCCCCGAGAAAAGCTACTCGGCCATTGGGCTTCAGAGGACGACCTTACTCACTTCTACTTTTCATCGCAGGTCTTGATCATCGTAAATCTTGGTCAGCGGAAAGATGTAAAATACTCTATTGAAGATTTCAGTGTGATTGAGGGATGGATAAAATTTAATGTTTCAGGAGAAGATTATGATCCCCACACAAGAACAATGTATTTTCTTGAAAATTGCTTTGCATGGCAAGTAACAGAAACATCGATGGGTACTTTTAAGTCAAAATTTAAATATATCGGCCCAGAGCAATCACCTTAACGGTAATGATATATTATAGTTCTAACCATTCAATTCGGCGGATTCGGGCGCGGACTAATGCTCACACACATGAGCCGTAACGTTAGATAACTGAGGAGATAAAAATGGCTTATATCACACGTCAAAAAGAAGGAAACAAAAGTACTATCATCTTGAGGTACGCTGCTCTCTACTATTGGCTAATGTGGCCTACGATTATCATATCAATCCTTGCAGTGGTTTTGAAAACGACAGCCGTGTATGTTATAACCTCATTGTGCTGGATACTTCTTATTTCATTGGCAGTGCCCTATTGGGCGACTATTTCGAAACTAAAGAAAATGATGAGAGAAAAATCAATCAGGGCAAGAGGTTCAAAGTACTCTTTTTCTAATCCTCTCACCTATGAATGGGAAGATTGAATGTACCTAAAAAAGAGCGCTCCGCTTGACTCGGAAAGCGGGGCGGTTTCCGAGATGGTGAGCTTTAGTCAGTTGAGACTATAGATTTTAGTGGTCTAAGATTAAGATGAAGAATAACGCATCAGAACATCGCTCTTTAAGCCGATTGGCTCAAATAATGCCGATTGTCCGCGGGCTTCTGGCAGAGCCGACAGGCAGTCAGGACATACCTTATAAGCCTGTCATTTTGAAATCTATAACGAGTAAAGAAGCGATTGATTTCGCAGGTTCTGCAAAAAATGCCGAAGCACAGCATTATCCGACACCTTTGAGCAAAGGCCGGAATCCCCCGCTTTTTCTGGACGCTATGGACGCAAATGACCCTCCGGAAAACCTCCGTAAACAATTAAGCGATGCCATTTCAGGCTACTCGGAAAAGTATGGCTCCAAACCGGTAATTGTCTGCTTTCGTGACATAGGGATACTTTATGTTGACCGACAGGATGATGCTTCTGATTTGCCTCTTAAGAATAAGGTTGCGCTGGTAACCGGTGCAGCCGGGGCCATAGGTTATGGAGTTTGCTGTGGGCTGCTGGAAAAGGGCTGCCACCTGGTCGCCACCGACCTTCCGGGCAACAAACTTGATAGTTTCACGGCTGACTTGAGGCAAACAGCGCCTGAACGAGTGATAGGAGTTCCAATTGATGTTACCGATAAAGACTCCATTGTCCGGGGTTTCGAAAGTGTTATTCTGACCTGGGGCGGAATTGATATTGTGATCGTTAACGCGGGAATTCCGCTGGTCTCATATTTGAAAGATATAAACCTCGACGATTTTCGCAGGCTCGAAAAAGTAAACGTGGAAGGCACTTTTCTGACGCTTCGTGAAATCGCCCACCACTTTATACTGCAGAATACCGGTGGTGACATTATCATCGTATCAACCAAAAACGTCCCCAGTCCGGGCGCCGGGTTTGGCGCCTACAGTGCAACAAAAGCAGCGGCCCACCAGCTGGGACGAATTGCGAGTATAGAGCTGGCACAATACGGCGTTCGCGTTAATATGGTGGCGCCCGATGCTGTATTTTCTGAAGGTAAATACAAGTCCGGCTTGTGGGAAGAAATAGGCCCCAGCCGAATGAAGGCACGCGGACTCGATAAAGACCAGCTGCAGGAGTATTACCGCAGCAGGAATCTGCTGAAAGCCAGGATTACGGGACGACATGTCTCCAATGCGGTGCTTTTCTTTGCCACGCGCCAGACACCTACAACCGGCGCCACAATTCCTGTGGATGGCGGTCTGCCGGATGCCACGCCACGATAAGGACGATGGACGAGAGACGAGTAACGAAAGACGCAGTATGGATAAAGCTCTATTAGAACTTATTAAAATATCGAATGTCACCGGCAAGGACCCTACCCTCGTTCAAGGTGGAGGCGGAAATACATCTGTAAAAACGGCAGACGGCAGGTATATGTATATCAAGGCCAGCGGCACGGCCCTGAAAGATATGAATGCAAAACAAGGCTGGCGAAGGATGCGGCTCGAACCCGTGCTTTCAATACTAACGGATAAGTCTCTGCCTAAAATGGATGCATCGACTCGCGAGTCCGAGGTGGTAAACAGGCTGCTTCATGCTTGCGATGATAACGTTAAAACAATCGCCCGCCCTTCCGTCGAAGCTCACCTGCACGCTTGTCTGGATAAGTGCGTGATTCATTTGCATCCCAGCGCCGTCGGCGCTTATGTAAATGCGAAAAACGGAAAGGCAAAACTCGAAAAGCTTTTTAAGGACAAAAGTCTTCCACCCCTTTGGGTCCCTTATACCGACCCCGGCTATATGCTCGCAAAAAGAATCGCCCGGTTGGTCAATAGCTATCAGGGCCGATTCGGCAAAAAGCCTGCGATTCTTTTCCTGGAAAAACACGGGCTTCTCATTACGGCAAAAAATGCCGCCGGCGCTTTGCGCCTCGTTCGCAGGGTAATGAGCCGCTGCAACAGCAAGCTGAGACAGCCGAAGGCCGGAAGTGCCAAATCCGTTAAACAGGAAAAAATCAGCAACGTAAAGCTCTGCATTGAAAAGGGATATTTCCAGGCAACTGGTGAGCACACGACGATATGGTATTATTACGATGATGCGATTGCCGATTTTTTGCGCCAAAAAGATGCAAAGAAAATGCTAAACGGCTCTTTGACGCCGGACGAGCTGGTTTACGCCAACGGACCAGCGATGTGGGTCGAGCTGCAAAAAGGCAAAAAATCGCGATTGGGAACATCGGCCGAAATATGTGATTCCAAAAGTATTGCCAGGCGCCTGAGACGACAGGTCGAGAGGGGCAGAAAACCTTCTGCTGCGTTTCTGATTCAAGGCGTCGGCCTTTTTGTTGCCGGTACTGAAAAGATTGCTCCGACGGTGCGGGATATTGTGCTGTACTCGATTTTCATTCGCACGAACGCACATCGAATGGGCGGGATTCTCACTTTAAATAAGCGACAGGAGGATTTCATTAACAACTGGGAATCCGAGGCCTTTCGCAAGAAATTAGCAACCGGCCAAACCTGATGCCTCATCAAACAGAGCCTCGACTGTAAGGAAGTGGTAATCGCCACTCCGGATTCGAAACTGGTACATATCGACTACGATAGGAGCTATTTGTTTTTTATGTCGTAGGCCATCAGGGCATCGCCGTGGCGGATGTAGAGTCGGCCGTCGGCTATGGCCACGGAAGAAAACCCGATTCCAAGCCCATCGACCGACCATAAAAGTTTGGGACCCGCCTCAGGCCATTTTTTCAGCAGTCCGGTCTCCGCCGATTTTCCATCGCGGCTGGGCCCGCGAAACTGCGGCCAGTCATCACCATAGCACATCCCGCCGGCTAATAGTATGCTCAAAAACAACACGATGACGCTTTTAATTTTATTCATACGATAAATGGTAAATACTAAAAGGCAAATAGTAAATTGTTAAATGGTTACCAATCACCAATCACCATTTTGAGACCCCTTCTGCAAAAAAAACAGCGAAATGGGAACCCTCCGGTTGCTTTTTGGTGGCCGGATATGCTATACTACTGCATTCTTAATGCTGTTGGCAGCCTGCTGAGCCGCGGGCTCGTCGCGGCTGGGGCAGGTCCGGCGTTTTTGCCCCCCTAAAATGTAAATTTTTGGAGATTTACAATATGGATTTCTGTATTGAGGACACTCGAAAGGAACCTATTCCAAAGGTCAAAGACCTTATCAAGAACGGCACGAGCAGCCTCGAGAATGCAACCGACTGGCTCAGGACCATTTATGAAATTCGCTTTTTTGAAGAGAAGGTTTTCGACCTTTTGGGCCAGAATATTATCAAAGGTGCCTCACACCTTTACGCCGGCGAGGAGGCCGTCGCTGTCGGGGCTGTCGCTGCTATTGAACGGGGGGATGTAATTGGCTCAACCCACAGAGGCCACGGCCACTGCGGCGCAATCGGAAATAAATATGCCGACAGCGAGCAGGACCGCCAGAATCATTGGAACCAGATGATGGCCGAGCTGATGGGCAAAGAGACCGGCTATTGCAAGGGCAGAGGCGGCTCAATGCACATCGCCGATGTCGATAAATGCAACAATCTCGGCTCAACCGGCATCGTCGGCGGCAATCAGGCACCGGCTGTCGGAGCGGCTCTGGCGGAAAAGCACAAAAAAACCGGCAAAGTTGTCCTTTCCTTCTTCGGAGACGGCTCGACCAACTGCGGCAGCTTTCACGAATCAATGAATATGGCCTCAACACTGGCCGTGCCGCTTGTGGCGATAATCGAAAATAACCTTTACGGAATGAGCGTGCCTTTCTCCGGCAGTGAAATCGAAGGTACCACCAGGGCCAGCAATATCGAGGACATTGCGCAAAGGGCTGCTGCTTATGATGTTCCGGCTATGATTGTGGACGGCCAGGATGTGGTGGCGGTTTTTCTTGCCGTCAGCAAGGCCGTGGAAAAAGCGCGCAAAGATAATCAGATGACAATCATTGAAGCCAAGACCTATCGCTGGTACGGACACAGCCGAAGCGACCCTCGTGCATATCGAACCAAAGCCGAGGAAAAGGCCTGGCACCAGCGAGACCCTATTACCGTTCTGAGAGAAAAACTGCTCGCTGAGAAACTCTGCACTGCAGAGCAATTAGACCAGATAAAGGATAAGGCCTTTGCTACAATTGAAACAGCCACAAAGTTTGGCCTGGACAGCCCCTGGCCCAACATTGCGGACCTAACCAAAGACGTGTATATCGAGGAAACTTACCCCGCCGAGCTTATCGACTCCGAAAGGGCACTAAGCGCAAAGGTAACCGAAGCGACCGCCGCTTTCCAGGCTGCTCTTGCTTCATCCGCGGCGAAAACAAAGAAGGAAGCTGCCGAGCAGGCAAAGGGCCAGATTAAAGCTCAGTTTGGTATGGATATTATGACCATTGCCCAGGCTGTTTCCGCCGCCCAGGCCGAAGAGCTTGAACGGGACCGGAACGTTATCGTGATGGGCGAAGACGTCGGCCTCTACGGCGGGGCATATCAGGCAACTCGCGGCCTGCTGGCCAAATTCGGAACCGAAAGAGTCATTGATACCGCAATATCCGAGGCTGCTATTGCTGGTGCTGCGGTCGGGGCGGCCCTGCGCGGTATGCGCCCGGTAGCAGAAATTATGTACATTGATTTTGTTACGATTGCGATGGACCAGCTCGTTCACGTCGGGGCTTATAACAGATATATGTTCGGCGGCAAGGCCAAAGTCCCGATGGTGCTGCGAACCGAAGGCGGCGTCGGCAGATGTATTGCCGCCCATCATTCAGAATCGCTCGAAGCCTGGCTTATGCATCCCCCGGGTCTTTATGTGGTAATGCCCTCGACGCCTTATGACGCAAAGGGTCTGCTCAAAGCCGCCATCCGCAGCGACAATCCCGTGGTCTTTATCGAGCACAAGGCAACCTACGGCCAGCTTGGGCCGGTGCCACAAGGTGATTATATTATCCCATTAGGTGTGGCGGATATAAAAAAGCCCGGTAAAGATGCAACCATTGTCAGCTACAGCAGAATGGCGATGTATTCGCTTGAGGCGGCAAAAGTCTTAGCCGCTGAGTACAACATCGACGCCGAGGTAATTGACGTCAGGACCTTAAAGCCCCTGGATATAACAACAATAGCCAAATCTGTTCGCAAGACAGGCCGATTGATTACCGTTAGTGAAGGTTTCTGCACCTGCGGGGCGGGCAGAGAGATAGCCGGTCAGTTTATGGAATATGAATTCAGTGACGGCTCACACGGCTTCGATTATCTTGATGCGGCGCCGGTCAATCTGGCGGCAGCCGATGTGCCCCCGCCGATGAGCGAGCCCTTGGAGACGGCGAGTATCCCCAGCGTCGATAAAATCGTAGAAGCTGTTATGGCAATTGTATAAAAAATACTAAATCCGAAACGAAATAAAAGTGCCTAAAGTTAAAAGTGCCTAAAGTTATGGATTATTTTTTACTTTAGCTCACTTTAGTCACTTTAGCTCACTTTGGACACTTGAATATTGGAAAAATAAAATGCTGACGGAAGGATTGTAAGTAATGGCAAAAGAAGTAAGATTACCCCAGCTTGGCCAAACAATGGAAGAAGGAACCATTGTTAATTGTTTGGTCAAAGTCGGCGATGAGGTCAAAAAAGGTGATGTGATTTTTGAGATAGAAACCGACAAGGCGACTCTCGATATGGAATCACCGGCCGACGGTTTTGTAAAGCATATTCTCGTTGAGGTCGATGAGACACTTGCTGTTGGATCGCCGATTTTGATTCTTGGTGACAGGGATGAAGAAGTGCCACAAAGTTATATTGATTCACTAAAGAGCGGAGCACCTGTTGTCCCATCCGAAGCTGCACCTGTTGAACAAGCCCCCTCTGCCGAGCCGGCTAAGGCCGAACCGCAGCCGACCGCACCGGCAGGCAGAGTAATAGCCTCACCGCGGGCAAAGAAATTGGCCGGCGAGCTTGGCGTGGACCTAACAGCACTGACCGGAACCGGCCCAGCCGGCAAAATTACTGAGCAGGATGTAAAAGAAGCCGCCGCAAAATCGGCTAAGCCCGCTAAACCGGCAGCAGCTACAGCAGAGGTAAAACTCGGTGCGACGATACCGCTTAACAGATTGCAGAAAATAACCGCAGAGAGGATGCTAAAATCCAAGCGTGAGATACCCTGCTTCTATCTGACTGTAAGGGCCGATGTCACCGACTTGGTAAAACTCCGAACAAAGCTGAACGAAAGCGGTGACGCGAAAATTTCTTACAACGATTTTATTATCAAAGCAGTCGCGACAGGCCTGGAGAGATATCCGATTATGACAGGCCAGTTGGAAGGCCAGGCTATTAAGTTAGCCGAAGCAATCCACATCGGCCTTGCAATATCTGTTCCGGACGGCCTGGTAGCGCCGATTCTCAAGGATGTAAATAAAAAAGACGTCAAGCAGATTGCACGTGACAGCCAGGCCCTGGTTGAAAGGGCACGCAGCAATAAATTGGCTCCTACCGATTTGGAAGGTGGCTGTATCACCGTAAGTAACCTCGGTGCACTCGGGATAGATAGCTTCATCCCGATTGTAGTTCCAGGCCAATGTAGTATCCTGGGCATCGGCCAGATAACCGACACCTGCGTGCCGGACAACGGCAACATTATAGTGCGAAAGTTAATGAATATGACTCTTTCGGTGGACCACAAAGTTGCAAACGGCGCTTATGCAGCCCAGTTCTTAGACTTTGTGAGAAAACTGCTGGAAGATACTTCCACGTTTAATTTAGGGTGAGCGGTTCATTGGTGAGTGGTGAGTAAATCAAGTTTAATTGGCCAATGTCCAATCAGCCCCAGAAAGGAGCGTTTAAGATGGCAAATAAGGTCCAGGCTAAGCACTTACCGAATATAAGAAAAGCCACACCAAAGGTCCCTGTTATTGGGGTTTTTGCCACGAGCGACCCGCGGATTGACCAGGCCAGCCGAACCCGCTGTCGGAACATTGCAAAAATGGCTGCCGATTGCATAAGCGGTGCGGTCGTTTTGCCTGATAAGACACCGGTGCCGGTTGTTTATTCCACCGTGCTGATCGATGGTGAAGCACAAGCCGACATTGTAGCTCAGCAGTTCCGCAAGGCCGGCGTGGACATTTTGGTATGTGTGCCCGACACCTGGGCATTTCCACAGCTTACAACTATCTCACTGTTGCAGCAGTTTCCATCGAATACACCCATAAACATTACCTGCGGCAACAGCGGCCCCAAGCCCGGCGTTGTCTATGCACACGCCCTCAATGGTGCAATCAGCCAGTACGGCCGAATGGTTGCCTTAAATGTCGGAACCTGGCCCGATACCGGTATTGACCCGAAGATGACCGAACAGACAGCCAAAAATCTTATTGACTGGTGCTATGCTGCTGTTACTGCTGTGGCCTTGCGAGGACGCAGAGCTGTGATTTTGGGACACGACTCGATGGGAATGGAAACGGCTCTGGCACACATCATTCCCATCAGGAATACCTTTGGCCTGGAAATCACGCGTCTGGATATGAAGCTGCTGGCCGATATGCTCAACAAAAAGGCCTATAACGAAAAGGAGCTCAAGTCACTGCGGGGCTGGATTGACAGACATATCGGCGAACGACTGGAGCTCCGAGACGAAGCTGACGGTGAACGGTTTAATATGAGTCTGGCGATGTACTTAATCGTTCGTAACCTGATGGCGGATTTAAACGCTGTCGGCGGCGGATTTATGAGCCAGCTGGAATGGGGCAGCGACCTGCGGGGTATTCCTCTGCCAGTGGCCGACGTGATGGAGAGCCTGTTCAACTCGACCTTCGACCATAACGGCCGAAAGGCCCCCCTGCCCTACGCCACCGAAGCCGATGTCCAGGGACTTCTGACAATGCTGTTTATGACGTACCTGAGCGGCGGAAATCCACCTCTGTTTATGGACTTTAGAAAGGTCTGGGAAGCGTGGGAAATCAGAGATTTAGCCAAGAAAATCGGCGTCAAAATCAAGACCCAAAACCACAGACCCAAGACCAAAGACTCAAAGTCCGGCCTCTGGAGTCTGGAGTCTGAAGTCTGGGATAAAGGGCTGGTGGATGGTGACAACTCCGGCAGCGCATCTTTCGATTGGGCGGCCAGGCCCGGAGCATCGGTAAAGAATATTATGGCCGGCATTTCATTGCCTCTGGCTGAGGAAAACTACTTCCCCGGCGGGGGCAATTCAGTTACGTTTATGACGCCCCCCGGAATCGAGGGTATCGCTGCCCGATGCACCTTCAGCAGTCCCACTGGGTTATTTAGTATGGTCTGGGACGAGGCCCATACAACTAACGTTCCAAAGGAACTCGGCCGAGCGATGTGTAATCTGACCACCCCTACCTGGCCGCACACTTTTATCGTGCCGAAGTATGCAAGTATGCTCGAGTATAAACAATATCCACCCGCTAATCACTTTCATATGACCTGGGATTTGCCCGTTGCACGATTACAGCACTGGATGGATTTGACGGCAGTATTGAGCGTTACGCCCTGGGCGGTCAGGCCGAAGTTCATCGAAGGCGTTGACAGGCCGCAGCCGTTGATTCATTTAATAAATGGCGGCGAGGACATCTTCAAACTAATATCGGTTCGTAGATAAATTGTTTATCACAGTCTTATTACTGCCCCGGATTTCTATGCAAAGTCAAGGTGCGCCGCTAATCTATAACCCCCAAAAGTAAATTTGTTGACAGTTCAAATCCGCTCTGTTAAAATCCTCCAGCCTCTGAGTAAGGGGGCGAAAATTCCGGCATGTTTTTAGGTTCCGAGGTAATAAATAACACTTTTGAGGTGGACAAAAAATGCCAAAACGCAACGATATTCATAAGGTGCTGATTATTGGCTCGGGCCCAATCATTATTGGCCAGGGCTGTGAATTTGATTATTCCGGAACACAAGCGTGCAAGGCTCTTCGAAAGCTGGGTTATGAAATCGTCCTGGTAAATTCCAACCCTGCAACAATTATGACCGACCCCGGTATGGCTGATGTTACATACATTGAGCCGCTCAATATCAAAACTATGGAGCAGATTATCGCAAAAGAAAGACCCGATTCGCTGCTGCCCAATCTCGGCGGACAGACAGGCCTTAACCTTTCGTCAGAGCTGTACCGCAGGGGCATCCTTGACAAATATGGTGTGCAGATTATTGGTGTCAAGGCCGACGCCATTGAGCGGGGGGAAGACCGCCAGGCATTCAAGAACACAATGAATCAACTGGGTATTGATATGCCCAGAAGCCAGATAGCAAACAGCCTTGAGGAAGCTGAAAAAGCACTTGAGAACATCGGCTTGCCCTGTGTTATTCGCCCCGCTTATACCTTAGGCGGAACGGGCGGCGGCCTGGTTTACAATATTGAGGAGTTTCGCACTATTGTCAGCAGAGGATTATCTTTTAGTCTTGTCGGGCAGGTGCTTGTTGAGGAATCCGTCCTCGGATGGGAAGAGCTGGAGCTTGAGGTTGTGCGAGATGCGAAGAATCAGATGATAACGGTATGTTTTATAGAAAACGTTGATGCCATGGGCGTTCATACGGGAGATTCGTATTGTACCGCTCCTATGCTGACCATAGACCCTGAGCTTCAGAAGCATCTTCAGAAGCATTCCTATGATATTGTCGAAGCCATCGGCGTCATTGGAGGAACCAACATTCAGTTTGCTCATGACCCGAAAACCGGCAGGGTCGTCGCCATTGAGATTAATCCGAGAACTTCACGTTCATCGGCGCTTGCTTCCAAAGCGACCGGTTTTCCTATCGCGATGGTTTCATCCATGCTGGCAGGCGGCCTGACTATGGATGAGATTCCCTACTGGCGCGACGGCACACTTGAAAAATACACCCCCTCGGGAGACTATGTTGTTGTAAAATTTGCGCGATGGGCCTTTGAAAAATTCAAAGGCATTGAGGATAAGCTGGGTACGCAGATGCGCGCGGTCGGGGAGGTCATGAGCATCGGCAAGACCTACAAAGAGGCATTTCAAAAGTCCATTCGCTCCCTTGAAATCAATCGTTATGGGCTGGGCTTTGCAAAAGATTTCAATAAGAAATCTCTTGATGAGCTTATGGAGCTCTTAAGAGAGCCCACGAGTGAACGCCAATTTATTATGTACGAGGCCTTACGCAAAGGTGCGAGCATTGATACGCTCTATGAAAAGACCTATATCAAGCCTTGGTTTATTGAGCAGATGAAAGAGCTGGTGGAGCTTGAGGAAAAGATCTTAAAATACAAGGGTAAAAAATTGCCGGACAAGCTCCTAATCCAGGCGAAAAAGGATGGATTTTCGGACAAGTATCTGGCCCAGCTCCTGAAGGTTCCTGAAAAACAAGTAAGGCAAAAACGTCAGGAGCTTAATGTTGTTGAGGCGTGGGAGCCTGTTCCAGTAAGCGGCGTGGAAGATGCCGCCTACTACTTCTCCACTTATAATGCTCCAGATAAAGTTCAAGTCAGCGATAAACGCAAGGTAATGGTATTGGGCGGCGGCCCAAATCGCATCGGGCAGGGGATTGAATTTGACTACTGTTGTGTTCATGCCGCGTTTGCACTTCGAGATGAGGGCTATGAAACTATAATGGTCAACTGCAATCCTGAGACTGTTTCCACAGACTATGATACCTCGGACAAGCTGTATTTTGAGCCGCTCACCGTTGAAGATGTATTAAGTATTTATAATAAGGAAAAGCCCAAAGGTGTTATTGTCCAGTTCGGCGGTCAAACACCCCTTAATATTGCTGCGGAGCTGGAAGAGGCCGGCGTAAAAATTCTCGGCACCTCACCGGAGAATATTGACCTTGCCGAGGACAGGGACAGATTTCGCAAGTTAATGAAAAAGCTCGGTATCCCGCAGCCGGAATCCGGAATGGCAAGCACCCTGGATGAGGCGCTTAAAATCGCAGAAAAAATCGGCTACCCATTAATTGTCAGGCCCTCCTATGTCCTCGGGGGCAGGGCTATGGAGGTCGTCCACGATGAAGAGATGCTAAAGTTTTATGTTGCAAGAGCCACGGATGTCTCTCCTGAAAGACCTATCTTAATTGACAAATTTCTGGAAAACGCCATCGAAGTCGAAGCGGATGCGATTGCTGACGGCAAAGATGCCTTTGTACCTGCGATTATGGAACATATTGAGCTTGCAGGTGTTCATTCAGGTGATTCTGCCTGCGTGCTGCCGCCTGTCAGTATTCCTGAAAAACATCTCAAAACAATCTATGATTATAACCGGAAAATTGCCATCGAGTTTAGCGTTGTCGGGCTGATGAACATCCAGTATGCCATTTGCAATGATATCGTTTACATCCTCGAGGCCAATCCGCGTGCCTCAAGGACCGTTCCGCTGGTTTCCAAGGTTTGCGGCATTCCCATGGTTCGTATTGCCACGCAGCTTATACTGGGCAAACGCCTCTCAGAAATGAATTTAAAGAAATTGTCCATTCCACATTTCGGCGTCAAGGAATCTGTGTTTCCTTTCAACATGTTTCCTGAAGTTGACCCTCTGTTAGGGCCTGAAATGCGTTCGACCGGCGAAGTCCTTGGGATGGCGGATTCATTCGGACTCGCTTTCTATAAGGCGCAAGAGGCGACGCAGCTGCCTTTGCCCTTAAACGGGACGGTTTTGATTACAATATCAGACAATGACAAACCCGCCGTAATTGAAGTGGCAAGGCAGTTTAAAAATCTTGGCTTTCACATTAAAGCTACTCAAGGGACAAATGAATTTTTAGCCGGGCATGGAGTGGAAACGGAAATTATACTTAAAATGCACGAGGGACGGCCGCACATTCTGGATAGTATAAAGAACGGCGAAATACAGCTTCTTGTCAATACGCCGAGCGGCAGGCAAAGCAAATATGATGATTCTTATATTCGTAAAGCGGCTATCAAATACAAGATACCTTACATTACGACAATAGCTGCCGCCGCCGCGACTGTAAAGGGCATAGCGGCTTGTCAACAAAAACCCGGACAAATCAAGTCGCTCCAGAGTTATCTTGCAGATATAAAGTAGGGTGCGATATCTCGCACCACTAAACTGTTTTTTCACAGCATGTTTCAGACCCATTCATTTCATTAAGCCACAAACAAACTGAACAGCGATCCCAAACAAGAGCCATAGCAAACCCCAATTGAATTTCTTATGGCATATGACCGCACTATTATAATGTCCAGGTTTCCTAAAGGACTTGACTGTTTGACAAATCCAAATTACGACCTTGTGAGGTGGGAAAAGATCCGTCAAAGGATTGTAAACTTGCTCTTCATCCCTTAAATTGAATGTTTCGGTCCCAACAGGAGAGCTAGTTGTCGCAGTTGCTAGACGCCATGTTCCAATGAAAATAAGATAGAAGCCAAGAATATGTATTAAGGTAAACAGCATATCCACTTTTTATTCAATTAAGTAACAGTTTTCTACCCTATTCTCAGGGCACTGTCCCAAAGCCATTATTAAGAAGCATAAATCCAAGACGTCTCGCCTCGTTGCTTGCTAATAAGAAATTTACACTATTGAAGCGGGACAGTCAAGAAAGAATTCGTATCTCGTATTTCGCATCTTGTATCTCGCAAATGGATTCCTGCTTTCGCAGGAATGACATTTCTTGATAGATTTCACGCCGCAGTTTACCCCTTCGATCAACTCAGGGCAGGCTCTGAGCCCATTCGGCTACGCTCAGGATAAACTCCGCCGAATGGGGCGAAGCGTCGATTGTGAGGCCTTTTGTTTGAATTTAGCTTTTTGGAAATTCACAATGGTCATACGTAAAGCGCGTACGCGCTTTACGTATAAGCTATTTTTGACACTGCGTCCTATTGAAACTAATATTAATATTTGAACCTTTTATTTTTATTCGAAGACAGTTACTTATTTTTTGAGATTGTCAAAGCCTTTTTTAAAACGTTCAGCATTTACATCATCGAGAATCCGGCATCAAAAATCGGCAAATTGCACTTGCGGATTCGGGCCTTGGCCGGTATAGTATTGCGGATTCCATTATGTACAATATCGCTAAATAGGGAATCAGTGCGGGTATATTTTGCGGTATTGGTGCCGCAGACAGCCTGTCTTGGCTCGGCCAAGCCGAGACAGGCTTGGAAGTGCAGACTACTCAGGAAGCTGTAATGCCAAAAGATAAATCAATAAAGAAGATATTGCTCATCGGTTCCGGGCCGATTGTTATAGGCCAGGCCTGTGAGTTTGATTACTCCGGCGCCCAGGCCTGCAAAGTTCTCAAAAAAGAAGGCTTCAAGGTAGTTCTTATCAACAGCAATCCCGCCACGATAATGACCGACCCGGAGATGGCCGACAGGACGTACATTGAGCCTATCACGCCTGAGATTGTCGCCAAGATAATCGCCAGAGAAAGGCCGGACAGCCTGCTGCCCACCCTGGGCGGACAGACCGGCCTGAACACCGCCGTGGCACTGGCTGAGAGCGGCGTATTAAAAAAGTATAATGTCCGGCTGTTAGGGGCGAATCTGAGAACAATCAAAAAGGCCGAGGAGAGAGACCGCTTCAAGAAGGTAATGATTGAGTGCGGCCTTGAAGTGCCGAAAAGTGGTTACGCCCATTCCTGGGAAGAGGCAAAAAAAATTATCGAATACATCGGCTACCCTGCTATTATTCGTCCTTCGTACACTTTGGGTGGCACGGGCGGAAATGTTGCATATAACGCTGAAGAGTATGACGAATTTATTCACTGGGGCCTGAACTTAAGTCCCAAAAGTCATGTCCTTATCGAGGAATCGGTTGTCGGATGGAAGGAATATGAGCTTGAGGTGATGAGAGACAAAAAAGACAACGTTGTTATTGTTTGCTCCATCGAAAATCTCGACCCTATGGGTATTCATACTGGTGACAGCATCACGGTTGCCCCCGCCCAGACGCTCACCGATAAAGAGTATCAGATTATGCGCGATGCGGCGATTAAAATCATAAGAGCTATCGGCGTGGAAACCGGCGGCTCCAACATACAATTTGCCGTCAATCCCGACAATGGCAAGCTTTATGTTATTGAGATGAACCCGCGGGTTTCGCGAAGCTCGGCACTTGCCTCCAAGGCGACGGGCTTTCCCATCGCCAAGATTGCTTCGCTTCTGGCCGTCGGATATACACTCGATGAGATTCCGAACGACATTACCAAAAAGACGCCTGCCTGTTTTGAGCCGACCATAGATTATTGCGTTGTCAAGTGGCCGCGATTTACGTTTGAAAAATTCCCTCAGACCAGTCCCGAGCTGTCCGTGCAAATGAAATCGGTCGGCGAAGCAATGGCCATCGGCAGAACTTTCAAGGAGTCATTCCAAAAGGCCATCAGGTCGCTCGAAATAGACCGCTATTCGCTCGATAGCCGGCATATTGACAGCTCACTTTCCGTGCACGAGCTAAAGAAAAAGCTCAGAACCAACCGCTGGGACAAAATCTGGTACATTGCCGAGGCCCTGCGCAGAAAAATATCAATTGAAGAAATCTTCTCTCTTACCAAGATAGACCCCTGGTTCCTCAACAACATAAAAGACATCGTCAAACTTGAAGAAAAGATAAAACAGACTCAAGACCCAAGACACAAGACACAAGATAAGCCTAACCGCTCTGGGGTCTTGGGTCTGGAGTCTGGGGTCTTGAAAAAGGCCAAGCAGTATGGTTTTAGCGACAAATACATTGCGTCCGTATTAGGCACAAAAGAGCAGAAGCTGCGCAAAGACCGCCAGGCCCTCGGCATAAATGCGGTTTACAAGATTGTTGACACCTGCGGCGCCGAATTCGAAGCGGCTACGCCTTATCTTTATTCGACTTTTGAAGCTGAGTGCGAGGCGAATCCGACCGACAAAAGAAAAGTCATCATCCTCGGCGGCGGCCCCAACCGTATAGGCCAGGGGATTGAATTTGATTACTGCTGCGTTCACGCTGCGTTTGCACTGAGGGAAATCGGCATTGAATCGATAATGGTAAACTGCAACCCCGAAACGGTCAGTACCGATTATGATACCTCGGACAGACTTTACTTTGAGCCGCTCACGTTTGAAGATGTTATGTCTGTTGTTGAAAAAGAAAAGCCCAACGGCGTGATTGTGCAATTCGGCGGCCAGACACCATTAAAATTAGCGGTGCCGCTGGAAAAGGCCGGAGTAAAAATTATAGGCACTTCGCCCGACAGCATTGACCGTGCCGAAGACCGAAAGCGCTTCAACATACTGGTTGAAAAGCTAAAACTGCGCCAGCCCGACAGCGACACGGCAAAAACATACGCCCAGACGCTCAAAATAGCAGATAAATTAGGTTATCCGCTGCTGATTCGCCCTTCCTTTGTCCTTGGCGGAAGGGCGATGCGCATTGTTTATGACCAGCAGGAATTAAGGGCCTGTGTAGAGGAGGCGATTGAGGTTTCGGGCGAGCATCCCATTTTGATTGATAAATTTCTTGATGATGCTACGGAGCTGGATGTCGATGCCATCAGCGACGGCAAAATGGTCGTAATCGGTGGAATAATGGAGCATATTGAAGAGGCCGGTGTCCACTCCGGCGACAGCGCCTGCTCACTGCCGCCGGTCTCGATAAAGAAAAAGGTCCTGGCGGAGATTAAAAGACAGGCAAAGCTCCTTGCGCTGGAATTAAAAGTCAAGGGCCTTATAAATATCCAGTTCGCCGTCAAGAACAATCAGGTCTATATACTTGAGGTCAACCCGCGGGCCTCACGAACCATCCCGTTTGTAAGCAAATCCATCGGCGTGCCTCTGGCAAAACTTGCAGCTAAAGTGATGACGGGGATGACATTGGACGAATTGAATTTTACAAAGCAGGTCGAGCGCAGCCACTTCTGCGTCAAAGAAGCTGTGTTCCCGTTTCTGAAATTCCCCGGCATAGATACCCTGCTCGGCCCGGAAATGCTTTCGACCGGCGAAGTGATGGGTATTTCCGACGACTTCGGCATAGCATTTGCAAAATCACAGATTGCAGCCGGAAATACTCTGCCGACCTCCGGCAACGTCCTTTTAAGCGTTAAAGACAGCGACAAGCCCAGAGCAGTTGAAGTTGCTCGCAAATTATATTCTATGGGCTTCAATATTATCGCCACAAAAGGCACCTGTATCGAATTTATCAAAAATAACATCCCTTCGCAGTTTGTTTTGAAAATGACCGAAGGCCGGCCCAACATAGTGGATTCCATAATCAACGGTGAAATAGACTTAATTATAAATACGACGCTCGGCAAACAAACGATAAGGAATTCCTTTTCAATAAGAAGAAGTGCCCTCGACAGACAGGTTCCTTACGTAACAACAATAAGGGGCGCCGTCGCAGTTGCAAAAGCCATCGAGGCGTTAAAACAACGAAAAGTCGGCGTCAAGCCGATTCAGCTATACTATCGAGGACGCAGGACATAGTGAAAGCGATTTTGTTACTGGAAGACGGAACGGTTTTTGAAGGCACATCTTTTGGCGCCAAAGGCCAAAAGTGCGGCGAAGTTGTATTCAATACAAGCATTACCGGCTACCAGGAGATACTGACCGACCCATCTTATCACGAGCAGATAATTACAATGACATACCCTCTAATCGGTAACTACGGAACGAACAAAGCCGATCGGGAATCGAGAAAGATTTTCGCCGGCGGTTTAATCGTTAAGGAAAACTGCGATTATCCGAGCAGCTGGCGAAATGCACAATCGCTCAGCGATTATCTCAAAGCCAGTAACGTTGTCGGCCTGGAAGGTATCGACACCAGAGCGCTCGTAAAACATATCCGAACCGCCGGGGCGATGAAAGGAATTATTTCTTCGACCGAATTCCGTATTACGAATCTGATGAAAAAACTGCAAAAGTATCCCGGCCTTATGGGAAGGGACATCGTCAAAGACGTAACCAGCAAAAAAACTTATCGCTGGGACAAAGGAGTGATTGATGTATTAAGCAATCGAGAAATCAGGCCGGAGAAAAACTACAGAGTCGTGGCTTTTGATTATGGGATTAAACACAATATTCTCCGATTACTTCGCTCCCATGGCTGTGATGTCTATGTTGTGCCGGCGGCTACCACAGCCAAAGAGGTCCTGGCGCAAAAGCCCGATGGGGTGTTTTTAAGCAACGGCCCCGGCGACCCGGCACCCGTAAGCTATGCGATACAGACCGTCGCTGAGCTTCTCGGCGGGGTGCCTATCTTCGGGATTTGCCTTGGCCATCAGATTCTTGCACTCGCTCTCGGAGCTAAAACATATAAGCTCAAGTTCGGGCATAGAGGGGCAAATCATCCTGTGAAGAATCTCAAAACAGGAAACATTGAGATAACATGCCAGAACCACGGCTTTTGTGTTGATATGGATTCGCTGAATGAAAAAACTGTTGAGCTAACACACCTGAACCTCAATGATAATACGGTTGAGGGGATTGCCTGCAAAAAAAAGGCCGCCTTTTCCGTCCAGTATCACCCGGAGGCCTCACCCGGCCCTCATGATTCGAGCTATCTGTTCGATGATTTTATAAAGTTGATGGGCCGCTCCTAACATCGCTTAGCCTCGACAAATGTCCCAAAATCTCGATTTTGCTTTCCCATTTGTGTGAGTCGATTCCCGTTGATAAACTCACGCCCGAACCCCACAATTTACACAACCATTTCTGTATGAATCGTAGCACTCGCATCTCAGAAACCTCCCTTCTTTTCGTACCGCCTATCCCGGCTGCATCACACTGATACAGCCGTGTTACAACACTCTATATATAAAAGGCAGCAGCTTAGTGATTGGTAACGCAATGTATGATGCAAAAATATAAGCTCTTCAAAAGGTAGATTGTCAAAGGCGGGATAAAATTTAGAACGCCGAACACATTCGAGAACGCTCAGTGTTCGCCCTGAGTAGAGTTGAAGGGCGAACTTCGATACAAAAGCCGGTTCTCTTCCTTCTTGAACCGATTTAGACCGAAGAATTCCTTGCTGCCCGGGGAAAAATAGAATAGAATATTGGCTGTAGCTTGAAACCTGAGGGGTTGCAAAGACCAATGTGTTTGCACAGGTTAAGCAGGCACAGGTGGAAAATCCTGGTACTCCCTTCTTGCTTTTGCAAGAAAGTAGGGGGTCGAAATCTTAGGAGGACAGATAGAGAATGGCTGAGCATATATCGAAACAGCGAACCAAAGCTCCATCCTACAAAGCAGAACTTCTACGGAGGACGTGCGGCTCTACACGCAGGCATTTCCTCAAACAGTTTGGGCTTGGCGTGGCAGCAGGGACAATGGCAACATCATTGTTGGGGAGTGCATGCTCGACAATGGTATCAGAAACGACCCCCCCTGCTTTCCTGCAAAAGCAAGAAGAGGGGGCTGGCCGCAAGGTGAAATATCGCGTGCTCGGCAAGACCGGCCTGCGCATCTCTGAAATCGGAATTGGAGGCCATAGCTGGGCGTACAAGCGGGTTCCCGATGGCCAGGGAGGATATCGTAGGCCTACTATTGACGAGGCCGTCCAGATGATTGCCGCGGGGCTGGAAATGGGAGTAAATTTTCTCGATTCCTGCACAGCGCTGGAAGAGTCCAGCGTGCCCGGCGAGGCGCTCAAAAGGCTGAACGCGAGAGATAAAGTCATTATCTCCATCCGTGTTTCTCACAAAATGAAGGGCATTGAAGCCGACAAAGAGGAGATATACAAGTGGACCGAGGACCGCCTGAAGTTATGGCAAACCGACTATGTTGACCTCTGCCTGCTCTGCAATACCGCCAATGACACGCCTCAGTCCGGCTATTGGGATATGTCTTACTCAATCGAAGCGCTCGACAAACTAAAACAGCAGGGAAAGATTCGGTTTACCGGATTCGGCTGCCACTTCACGCCCGAGCTGTTTCTGGAGGCGTTTGAGAAGTTTGGTGATTACTTTGACAGTTGCTCGATACCCTACAATGTGCGGCATCGCGCTGCGGAAAAGCTGCTGCCTGCGGCCAAGAAAAAGGGATTGGGAGTGATTACCATCAAGCCCTTCGTCCGTGGCGCTCTCTTGGAAAATCGCGACCTTAAAGGTGCTGACGCAGGCCTGCCCCGCGACTTAATCGCCTTTGTGCTGGAGAACAAACTTATCGACATCTGCACATGCGGAGTCCACACCCTTGACCAGGTCCGAGAGAACCTCAGCGCCTCGTGGACGAAGCTCTCACCAGACCGGCGCGAACGGCTCAAGGAACTCGCGCGCACCTGCATCACCGGCCACGAATACGCCTGGCTGGAACAAGGCTGGCGATATGCGTAGCACACGTCTCTATCCGGGAAAATATGGAATAATCCTGCCGGTTCGGCTGATGTACAAACGGTACTCCTAACCGAATTGCTCAAGCATCATCTTTTCCTCTTTCGGCACCCGCACCAGATACAAAGGAACAAAAATCACGAGAAACGCCCAGCCAGCAATCCAGTTTTCCAACAACAGCCCTTGTGAAATCGCCCATAGCAGATGTGCCGCATACATCGGATGCCGTATATATCTTGCGTATCACCGAGCCTACAACAAAACCCACAAGAAAAATAGCTTCAAAGACATTATCGGCCCTCAACAATTTCACCTCCTTTGCCGGTCAGCGACACGAAAAGATAACCCGTGGTTCGCGTCAACGGCTGGCTTTGCCATTCCCCAATCAATATCCGCCCAACATCCCACGGCCAAACACCCAACAGCAACGCCAGCAGACAGGCTGAAATCAGCACAGCCTCGCCAATCCTGACCTTCAGACGCAACAGTGTTACAAGCACTGCCAACGAGATTATTATGGATATAAATGCATACACGGCGGAATCAATTATCAATTAAAAAGGACCTGTACCAAATCAGCAGGTACAGGCCCCGAATTCATCCCGCCCGTCTTCTGCCGTAAGGTATCTACCGAAAGTCATCCTGTGAACTGCGGACTATGTGTTTAGCCAGACTAAGGCACTCTAACAAAACCTAAAGATTGAGTAGTGGTTTGTCCGAAATGACAATAGTAACCAAACTGAAACTAATGTCATGGAGGATATTATTATGGCTAAGCCGCTACTCACCGATGAACTATGG
>Ga0315296_10000747_pt1 | contig 29304 bp, 30 predicted proteins | sample YL17G14_18_MG_FD_203921 | JGI IMG/M metagenome (GOLD analysis project Ga0315296, IMG submission 203921) | Sediment microbial communities from Yellowstone Lake, YNP, Wyoming, USA - YL17G14_18 | ecosystem: Environmental > Aquatic > Freshwater > Lake > Sediment | place: USA: Wyoming | collected... | reverse complement strand
TGCATTATATATTCGTGTGAGGTCGCTTCACCACTAACCGCCGGGTCAAGCGTTATTGGGTCAATGCCATAAAGGTTAAGAACCTTTTCTTCGGTAGCAAGATTTGGCGCTTCCTCCTGGGCTGGCTGGCAACTGCTTGGCAAATAGAATATGAGCAGGCTGCATAACAATACTACTGAGAGAAGTATATATAGGATTCTTTTCATTATTTAGCCTTAGAGGAGCAACTAAGTTGCTCGGTGTAACTTAAAGTCAGAAGCCTTCAACGTAGTTTGTCTGACCAGTTTTCTTGAAAGCAGGTCTTTTCTAACGGCTAGAAGTAGCTCTGCAATTACTTTCTCTTTTTCTTCATCAGTGGGAAGTCTGTCATCCAGTGAGCGGTCAGTATGCACACGAAAGAGAAAGTCATTAGCCCTCTTTATTACATCGTCAGGACAATAAAGCCAAGCTAGGTTTAATTCATTAAGGAACATCTCTTTAAGCTTTTTATCTTGAGCACTGACTGTAAAGCCACGGAGACAATTTATGAAATTAACATAGCGTTCTTCTTTCCTGCGATACTCTTCTGCCTCTCTTTCCTTTCTCTTATCAAATTCTCTGACAAAATAACCACCGGCTGCTGCTACAATTGCAGTGATAATAGGCACCCACCACTCAACCATCTTTAACCTCCCTATAACCTTTCAGAATTTCCCTCACTACAGGTTGAAGGAGCTTTGTCCTGTGATAACTATTCTTCTCCTTTATCAACCTCACCCCCTTAATCCCCCTCTCCTTAACAAGGAGAGGGGGAACTAATTGGGTAAGAGAGGCTTCGCCTCTCTTTAACTCTCCTTGCTCTAGAGTACTAAGCAGGGAGTTTTAGAGGGGCTAAAGCTTCCCTTTACTAAGTTTCTTCCCCCTCCTTTGAAATATTTAAACCCATATCCCGGGTGTTTAAGAGGGGCAACAGCCCCTCTTTCTTTATCTTCCCCTTCCCCTTTGAAGGGGAAGGGGATACAGGGGATAGGGTAGAAAAACCATTTCAAAATAAGCCTTCCCTTTTCAGGCTCAGGTAATTTTTGTCACCAATAATGATGTGGTCTAAGACATCTATGCCCACAACTTCCCCGGCCTCGGCTAGCCTTTTGGTCAACTTTATGTCATCTTCCGAGGCTGTGGGGTCGCCTGAGGGGTGGTTGTGGACAAAGATTACCGAGGCGGCGCTGGCAGATATTGCTTCCTTAAATACCTCTCTGGGGTGAACAACGCTGGTATCTAGGCTACCAACTGAAATTTCGGAGACCTTTATTAGCTGATTCCTAGTATCCAGCAAAAGTGCCAGGAAGTGCTCCCTCTTTTTACCCTTTAGCCTGCTCTTCACCAAACTGGCTACATCCTCCGGGGTTTTCACTAATGGCTTCTTAGCAGTCTCTGAATAACCCTCGAGACGGTTAGCCAACTCAAAAGCGGCTTTAATCTGGGATGCCTTGGCAATGCCAATCCCCTTCACCTGGGACAGCTCCTCTACTGAGGCGTCAGCAATTCCTTTAAGGCTGCCAAACTCGCTTAGCAGCCTCTGAGCAGTCACCATCACCGACTCGCCAGAAATACCACGCCCTAGAATTAAAGCCAGAATCTCCTGTGCCGACAGGGATTCGACACCAAATTTCTGCAGCCTTTCTCTAGGGCGCTCAGAAACAGGTAAATCGTGAATGGTAAATGACTTCTTCACCAGCCTCGCCTCCATGCCCAATTTTCAGTAACCAGAGCCAATGCCAAAAGGAGTGCTGTAGCTAAGGCGGCTAATGCCCCAATCAATGCTGGGTGCATTTCCGCTGTTGTTACCTCAGTTGACTTATACTGCTCAGAAACATAACCCCGCCACAAGGTATTAAGGCCATCCATATCAAAGCCATAAACCGTATTCAAGGCCCCATCATAGCTGCTACCTTGTGTAAAGCTATTGAGTAGCTCATACATCCTGTCCTGTCCATAATGAGCAATCAGGAACTCAACCAAGCTATAGCTCTGAGCATAGGAAAGGTAGGACTGCCCGGCATAAGCTGAAAAAGGGCTTGCCAGACTACGCACCGAGATTAGGCTATTTTCGGCTATTGCCTGTTTCAAATAGGCTTCATATATTGCTTCTGGTTCCCTCTCAGCATACATGGCTAAACCTTCATCAAGCCAGGTAGGTAGGTAATTATAGGGATTAAGTGTCATTTGATGTATGACTAGGTGAGCTAGCTCATGGGCAATCGCCCTCTTGCCCCACTGGAGATTATCCGGAGCAATGCCAATAGCTATAACCCCATACCTGGTATAAGCCACTCCCCCGGTCCATTCCTGCGGGAAAATCATCGCCCCTCGCAAATCCTGAGCACCAGCATAGACATAGACACTAACCGGCTTCTCCAGATAGGCACCGGTGTCCTTAGCCAGCCGAGCCAGTGCTTCCTGAGCTGCTGCCATTATTTCCTGAGCAAAGGACTCATCACCCCGGTACCAGTATAAAGTTATCTTGCCCCCGGTTAGACTGTGCCAGGAATAACGATTATCATCAAACCTAACCTGGGTCGGGGTTGTTTCCACCTTGTTGCCACTGGCATCGGTTACCGTCCACCAACACTCAATAGTGGACCCGGCAGGCAACCCACCCGTTTTCCTCATATCCCAGGTCCATTCAGCATCAACAGTATTAGCCAGCACAAACTCAATATAGACTTCGCTGGTTACCCGGGCAAAGCTTACCCGGTCAACGGTATAGTGAAGGCGAATATCAGTGATATTGACCTCGCTCTCGGCTGACAAACTGAAGCTAAGCTGAGAAGGAAAATCCGCCCTAGCCGAGCTTTCTAGTATTGCCAGCCCACCTTGAGCTTGAACCGAGACGGGGCTTAGTATTGCCAGCAGTAAGCCAACAACTATAACCAAAATGCCGGTCTTCTTAATCATCCTCTTTACCCAGACCTGAGGTAGGCATTTATAAAGCCATCCAGTTCCCCATCTAATATAGCATCGGTATCACTTGTTTGATAATCGGTTCTATGGTCTTTTATCATCTTATACGGATGAAGGACATAACTTCTAATCTGGTTACCCCAACCGGCGACTATGCGCTTGCCTTTAAGACTAGCCCTCTCCTCTTCACTCTTGGCCAACTCTAACTTTAGCAGGCGAGCTCTAAGAATTCTCAAGGCAATTTCTTTGTTCTGGTACTGAGAACGCTCACTCTGGCAGGCGACCACCAACCCTGTTGGCAGGTGAGTGAGCCTAACAGCGCTACTCGTCTTCTGCATGTGCTGCCCCCCGGGTCCACTAGACCTAAAGGTGTCAATCCTTAAATCATCAGGAGCTATCTTGACATCAACACCTGCTTTTGCTTCAGGCATAACCTCCACCAGGGCAAAGGAGGTGTGCCGGGCATGGTCAGCATCAAAGGGGGAAAGGCGAACCAGCCGATGAACACCGTGCTCCGATTTAAGATAGCCCCAGACATAATCACCGCTAATCTCAACGACGGCACTCTTTATCCCAGCCTCTTCACCAGGCGAAGTATCTAATAACTCAGCCTTATAACCATGGCGCTCAGCCCAGCGAAGGTACATCCTTAGTAGCATTTCCGCCCAGTCCTGAGATTCAACGCCTCCAGCCCCAGCGTGAATAGCCAGTACAGCATTTCTGGTATCGTACTCGCTGGTGAAGGCTATCTCCAGTTCCAGTTCATCAAGGCGGGAAGCAACCTTACTTAAACGAGACTGAAGCTCATCTCTAAGTGAGGCGTCCTCTTCCTCCTCGGCCAAGGAGATTAATTCGGCAATGTCGGCAACTTCATTCTCCAACCCCCGCCACTTCTCAACCACCCGCTTCTGCTCGGCTAGCTGACGCATAACGTCCTGTGCCTTAGCCCTGTCCAACCAGAAATCAGGCTGTGCTGACTGCTTCTCCAACTTGGCAACTTCTTCTTCCCTAGTAGCCATGTCAAAGATGCACCATGGCTATAGAGATTCTATCCTGCAAATCCTTTAATTTATCGCTTAACTCCGACATCTATCCTCTCCAGGTAAATCTTTTAGTCAAAAAGCCTTTCTTGATAGCCTAGTTCAGGTGCTGCAGTGCTTGGCTTAAGACTTACTCCAGCCGCTAGATGAGCCAACCGAGTCGGCTCCGGTAGGCGATAGCCCCGACAGCATTTTAGCACCCAGTAGATAGCAGTCTCTAGGTCAACCTTATGACCTATGGAAACATAGATGGGTTTGGTGCCAAGTTTGGTTCGTAGCACTGCACCTATAGCCTCACCATTATCCACTAATTCACTATAGCTTCCCGGTTTATCTCCGGGCTCCTCATGACTGCCGCAGAGCCGGGATTTAGCACAGCCAATTGTCGGCGTATCCAAAAGGAGCCCCAAGTGAGAAGCGATACCCATTCGTCGGGGGTGGGCAATCCCCTGCCCATCAACCAGGATAAGGTCAGGGGTAACTGAAAGTCTCTGGCAGGCAGCCAGTACTAGTGGTGATTCTCTAAAAGACAAAAGCCCCGGGATGTAGGGAAAATCAAGCTCCCCTTGAGCTACCTCTGTTTCTACCAATCTAAGTTCAGGATACTCTAGAACAACCACTGCTCCTGTGGCCATCCGCTGGGCTTTTCCGGCTGATATATCCACACCAGCAATAAACCGGGGGGTAGCCACCTCATTACTTCGGGAGACCTGTGATGCCAGCCTCAGCTGTAGGTCTAAAGCTTGAGCCGGGCTAACCTGCCAGCTGTGTAACCTTTCCACCTTCACACTACCGATTATACCTACTACCTAATCTCTTGACAACTATATCCTGCTCTTGCCCTCTTGAGGCATAACAAATGTTGACAAAATCTTAACGGGGCATGATAATTGGGCTAATTGGATAAAACCATTAAAGGAGGTTGACAAATGAAAAAAATTTTCTGGCTAATCCTGTGTCTTACAGCGGTGGCAACGGTAGCTTTACCTGCCATCGGATGTGAATCTTCATCTCCGACGCCATCTGACTACCTCCTGCTCACCATGAGTTTTGATAATGACCCCGATGGTTATTATGAGGGGGAACAAGCCAGTGTGGATTTCATGGAAGGGTATCGTTTTCGACTAGAGGATGTATACGGTACCTTTGAGGGAAACTATAAATGGCTGCCAGATAAAAACAAATTAACCCTAGACTTCGATGACTATTCTCCTTGGTATATGACACTTGACCCTGATGGCACTTTTAGCGGCAGCGAGGCTGATTACTCAAACGGTGGCACCTATGAATGGCAATGACACCAGATAAAAGCTATCTTTTAGATTCACCCCCTTTTCATCTGGCAAAATGGTCATCCCTCATTTTTGCAAAAACTGCCACTGGAGGGGCTATGCGTTCATATTCCTTACTGTTGACAGCCAGATAGTAATAGTGCATAATAACTAAGGAGAAAGGATAAAAGTGGTAAAAATTAGACTGAGAAGAGTAGGCGCCCCCAAAAAGCCAAGCTACCGGCTAGTAGTAGCCGATGCCCGATCCCCTCGCGACGGAGCCTTCATTAGTATTGTTGGCCACTATAATCCCCTGACCGACCCGGAAACGGTAGTTATAGATGAAGAAGAGGCACTATACTGGCTGAAGAAAGGAGCCCAGCCTACAGCTACTGTCACCAGACTGCTATCAAAGGCAGGCGTTATGGAAAAGTTTAAGGCAACAAAGGAGAAAACATGAAAGACCTAGTAGAATACATCGCCAAGTCACTGGTCAATTCACCCGATGATGTGGTAGTTACTGAGGAGGAGGGAGAGCAGGGTATAATACTCAAGTTGCAGGTCGCCGATGACGATAAGGGAAGAATTATCGGCAAGCAGGGTCGGATAGCTCAAGCTATTCGCACCCTAATCAGGGTAAAGGCAGCTAAAGCCGGCACCAGAGTTACCCTCGAGATTCTCTAAAAATAACCCAAAAGGGTAATCTGCCAAGAAGCCTGTTGACGAGATAGTAGCCTTATAAATGCGTTAGTTAACCCACCAGAATCAGGAAATGAAGTCACACGACCTGGACTTTATAACTACTGGTGAAATTTTAGCCCCCTGGGGCGTCAAGGGTAAGCTAAAGGAGAACTGCTGGGAAGTATCACCGAAATCCTAACCACAGAGAGTAACGATATCTACATAGTCAATGGGACCAAAGGCGAGATTCTTATTCCCGCCATTGAGGATGTAGTAAAATCTATTGACCTGGATAAAGGACTCATAGTCATCGAAGCTATTGAGGGACTGCTCTAGCCTAAATCAAAAAGGATGCTAACCTAGCCGCTATGTGATAACCGGGTTTAGATTCCCGGTCTTCTTTTCCTCCGCCGCTCTGCTACCTTGAGACGAATCATTGACCGGCGCAGTGCCGCCTCAGCCCGAGCCGCATCCACCTCAGGGACATACCGCTCAGCCAGCAGCGCTTGAGCGCGGCGCTTAGCTTCCTCAGCCTGAGCTATATCAATCTCCTCAGCCCTCTCAGCGGTATCAGCCAGGATTATTACCCGGTCAGGACGGACTTCAAGGAAGCCCCCAGAAACGGCTAAACTAAACTCGTCACCGCCCTTTTTGACTATCAACTCGCCCGGCTGTAGTGTAGTCATCAAAGGGGCATGATGTGGCAGAATCCCCAGCTGACCTTCAACACCCGGGGCAATGACCATATCCACATCCTCGGAGAAAACCGCCCGCTCCGCAGTAACAATATCAAGCCTTATAGTTAGCATCAAACTCACCTGTTTTTGCCAGGTTATATTCTCCCTGATGCCTCTAGCTTCTTGGCCGCCTCCACTGCCTCATCTATAGTACCCACCATGTAAAAAGCCTGCTCGGGCACCATATCGTGTTTTCCTTCCAGAATCTCCTTAAAGCCACGTACCGTTTCCGCCACCGGCACATACTTACCCAGCCTACCGGTAAAAACCTCGGTAACAAACATCGGCTGAGTCAAGAACCTCTGTATTTTACGGGCTCTAGCCACAGTGAGCTTGTCTTCTTCGCTGAGCTCCTCCATACCCAGAATAGCAATTACATCCTGAAGGTCCTTATAGCGTTGCAGTACTCTCTGCACCTCACGGGCCACCCGGTAGTGCTCTTCACCGACAAATTCAGAGGCCAGGATACGGGAGGTTGAGGTCAGCGGGTCAACCGCCGGATATAAGCCCTGCTCAGACAGAGACCTCTCCAGGGCAACAACAGCGTCAAGGTGACCAAAGGTGGCTACCACCCCGGGGTCAGTGTAATCGTCAGCCGGGACATAGATTGCCTGAAAAGAGGTGATTGAGCCCTGCTTGGTTGAGGTAATTCTCTCCTGAAGCTCACCCATTTCCGTAGCCAGTGTTGGCTGATAGCCCACTGCCGAGGGCATGCGTCCCAGTAGAGCCGATACCTCCATGCCAGCCAGAGTATAGCGATAGATATTATCAATAAAAAGCAGAACATCCTGATGCTCCTCGTCGCGGAAGTACTCGGCCATGGTTAGGCCGGTTAGCCCAACACGAAGGCGAACTGCCGGTAGCTCATTCATTTGGCCGAAGACCAACACCGTCTTATCAAGTACTCCGGAAGCCTTCATTCCATACCATAGGTCATTGCCCTCACGAGACCTTTCGCCAACACCGGCAAAGACAGATAAACCACCATGCTCAGTGGCAATATTACGGATAAGCTCCATGATGATGACCGTTTTGCCTACGCCAGCACCACCGTAGGCGCCTATCTTACCGCCCTTGGTAAAGGGAGTAATGAGGTCAATAACCTTAAGCCCTGTTTCCAGAGGCTGGGTAGTTGTCTCCTGGTCTTCAAATGGCGGGGGAGGGCGATAAATCGGCCAGTTCTCCTCAGTCTCAACAGGACCCAGGTTATCCAGTGGCTCTCCCATAACATTGAAAAGCCGGCCTAGGGTAGCTCTCCCTACGGGCACGGTAAGCGGTGCCCCAGTATCTATAGCCTCGGCACCACGCTCAAGCCCGTCTGTCGGTACTAAAGATAGGCATCTCACCCAGTTATTGCCGACGTGCCCCTGGACTTCAAGCACCAGCTTTGAGCCATCTCTTGGAATCTCAATAGCATTAAAAAGCGCCGGTAACTCATTAGGGGGGAATGCTATGTCAACCACTGACCCTATAACCTGAGCCACTTTGCCTTTAGCCATAATAACACCTCCTAATCCTTAAGCCAGAGCCACAGCCCCGCCGGTAATGTCAAGGAGTTCATTAGTAATCATCTCCTGACGTGCCTTATTGTACACCAGTGTCAAATCGTCAATAAGCTCACTGGCATTATCGGTAGCATTGCGCATGGCCACCATTCTGGCCGACTGTTCACTGGCAATGGACTCCAGAATAGCATGGTACACCTGCATTTCGACAAAACGGGGCAGGAGCTGCCCCAAGACGGCAACCGGGTCTGGTTCATATATATATTCTACATTCAGGACAGCAGGTATAGGCGCCGGCTCAACCGGCAGTATCTCTTCCAGAACCGCCTTCTGGACCATAGTAGAGACAAACCGGGTATAGGCCAGATAGACGGCATCAACAGCACCACTAGTAAGGTCATCAATAATAATACGGGAGATGGGCAATGTATCAATCAAGCTAGGCCTATCACCAAGCCCGGTAAACTCAGCAACAATGTCTTGCCTACTGCGTCTCATAAAATTAAGCCCCTTGCGACCAACAGTAATAAGGGTAATGGGCACGCTTTGCTCCAGTATGAAGCTGGCTGTCTTGCGATTGATATTACTGATAAGACCACCACACAGACCCCGGTCAGGGGTAATATGCACTACGGCAATCTTTTTTACCGGCCGGCACTGGAGCAAGGGATGCGGTGCTCTACCTTCCGTAGGCAAAGCAGCCAAGGCGGCTATTACCTGTGTTATCTTCTCAGAGTAGGGCCGCCCGGCCAAACCACGTTCCTGCGCCCGCCTCATCTTTAAGGCGGCAATCATCTCCATAGCCTTGGTAATCTTGGCTATGTTACGAATACCCCGGATTCGGCGACGAATTAAGCGAATATTAGCCAATACCTGACCTCACCCCCTTAATCCCCCTCTCCTTAAAAGGAGAGGGGAAAATAAAGGTAGCTTGAAGGGGCAGAGCCCCTTCAAGCTACCCCTGTAAATCGCCTAAGTTTTGAGAGGCTTCGTCCTTTCATCTATTCCTTAATAAGCGTCTAACTCAGCAGAAAAGCCCTTCTTAAACTCCAAAATAGCCGCTTTTAATTTCTCTTCAGTCTTCTCACTAATGTCCTTTTCCTTGGCAATAGCCTCACCAATCTCGGGGTAATTGGCCTCCATAAATCTATGGAAATTGGTTTCAAAATCAACCACTTTATTCACCGGAACATCATCAACATAGCCGTTAATAGCGGCATACAGAATCATGACCTGCTTTTCCAGTGGCACAGGGGCAAACTGGGATTGCTTTAGTATTTCAGTAATTCGCTGACCGCGGTCAAGCTGAGCCCTGGTGGCCTTATCCAGCTCAGCAGTACCAAACTGGGCAAAGGCAGCCAGCTCCCGATACTGAGCCATCTCCAGTTTAAGCTTGCTAGCCACCTTCTTCATTGCCTTAGTCTGGGCGGCACTGCCCACCCGGGACACAGATAAGCCGACATTGACCGCTGGTCTGATGCCAGCGTTAAAAAGGTCTGTTTCCACATAAATCTGACCGTCAGTAATAGAGATAACATTGGTCGGAATATAGGCAGCGACATCACCAGCCTGAGTTTCAATAATAGGTAGGGCAGTAAGAGAACCGCCACCATATTCATCAGCGTATTTAGCAGCCCTCTCTAGCAGGCGGCTATGTAAATAAAAAATATCACCGGGGTAGGCCTCCCGTCCTGGCGGACGACGCAGCAGTAGTGAAAGCTGGCGATAGGCCCAGGCATGCTTGGAAAGGTCATCATAGACAATTAAGGCATCCTTGCCCTGCTCCATAAACTCCTCGCCGATGGCACAGCCAGCATAGGGAGCCAGATATTGCAGGGCAACCGAATCGGAGGCATTAGCGGCGACAACAATGGTATGCTCCATGGCACCACGAGACTCCAGGTTGTCCACCACCCGAGCTACCTTGGACGCTTTCTGACCAATGGCAACATAGATGCAGATTAAATCACCACCCCTTTGATTAACAATGGTATCGAGGGCAATAGCCGTTTTCCCTGTGGAACGGTCACCGATAATAAGCTCTCTCTGTCCCCGACCGATGGGAATCATACTATCTATCGCCTTAATACCCGTGTGCACCGGGGTATCCACCGACTTACGCAGCACCACATTGGGGGCAACACGCTCCAGGGGCCGAGTCTTATCAGTCTTAATGGCGCCCATACCGTCTATCGGTCGCCCCAGGGAATCCACCACCCGGCCGATAAGGGCATCACCAACCGGCACCTCAGCGATGCGTCCGGTACAGTACACCTCATCGCCTTCTTTTATCCCGGTATCATCACCAAGGATAACAGCGGCAACACTATCCTCCTCCAGGTTCATGACAATTCCCATAACCTCACTGGGGAACTGAAGCAGCTCATTATACCTAGCTGCAGCCAGGCCCTGAATTCGGGCAATACCATCACCAACCCCAATCACGGTGCCCACATCCACCATGGTTATTTGAACACCAAATTGCTCAATCTGCTGTTTAATAACCGAAGCAATATCCTGTCCTCTATTTGCCATTTAAACTATGTCCTTCTTTAAAGCCTGCAGTTTGCTGCGAATACTGCCATCAATAAGTTTATCACCAATTCTAATTATAACCCCGCCTATTATGCCAGGGTCTACTTCGGGCTTGAGCACTATCGGCTTGCCAACCAGGTTAGTGAGACGCTGGGCTAGACTTAGCTTATCTTCTTCATCCAGTGGAATAGCAGTAATAACCTCAGCAACTTCAGCCCCCTCGATGCCACGGTAATTATCCACCAATCGCTGATACTCATCAGCAATCTCACCTATCATATCTAACCTGCCCTTAGCCACTAGCAGAGATACTAACTTTAGCGCTAGAGGATTTATGTCACCCAGCCGCTCAGATAGCACTCTAGCTTTATTATCAAAATGAAGCTCGGGGTCTTGTAGTAAAGCAAAAAGTGTAGCATCCTTAACAAGGTCAGCAAGCTTTCTCAGGTCAGACTGCCACCTGTTTAATTCCTTTTTCTCTAGGGCAATGTTAAATACTGCCCGTGAATAACGCCTGGCATAAACCTTATTAGCCATACCATTCCTCTAAATACAATAGACTAACCTCTTTCGGATTGTCTATCAACCCTCCCCCTCTTATCCCCCTCCCTTGATAAGGGAGGGGGAATTAGTTATGTAAGAGAGGCAAGCCTCTCTTTGACTCTCCTTTTAGTATTATTTACCCCTTCAACCCCTAACCCTTCTTGAGGGTGGTGCTTTCTTCAAGCACCTTATCAATAAGCTGACGGTGTGCCTCTTTATCTAGTGAGCGGTCAATGACCTTCCCTGCTGCCAGTATGGTTAGGTCGGCAAACTCCTTACGCAGCTCGTCAATAGCACTATCTCGCTCTCGCTGAATCTCGGCGCGTGCCTTGATGATAAGGGATTCGGCTTCCTCCCTGGCTTCGGTGCGAGCCTTTTGTTTAACCTCTTCCCCGCTTCGCATCACCCGGGCTATTATTTCCTGCCCTTGCCTACTGGCCTCTTCAATACGCTTCTCAGCCTCTTGTTCAGCTTTAGCTGCCTGCTGCTTAATGTATTCCGTCTGCTCCATGCTCTCCTTAATCTTCCTGGAGCGCTCATCAAGCATCCTCATAATAGGCTTATAGGCCACCAGGTAAAGCAGACCAAACAGAATACCAAAGTTAATAATCTGTGCTAGCAGTGTTGGTAGGTTTATGCCTAGGCTACCTAGACCTTCCATTTCTCAGTCCCTCACGAATAATGATACTCTTATCGTTGATGCTTCATAGCATCCCGATGAGAAGTGCTATAACCACAACCAATAAACCACCAATCACTGACACTAAAAATAGCTGCTCCAATAAAAATACTTATAAATGTAGGGATGCCCTCTTCCATGAAAATCCTCCGTATCGGCAACTACTCTATACAACCATAGCCAGAATAATGGCCACAATCAGTACATAGATAGCGACCGCCTCGGTGAGACCAGCCATCAAAATCATATTGGTAAATATTGGGCCTCTTGCCTCAGGATTACGGGCTATCCCCTGCAAGGCGGCAAAACCAATAAGCCCCAGACCTAAGCCAGGCCCTAAGGCCCCCAAGCCAATCGCCAGACCTACCGCCAACATTTTCAATCCTTCAGCATCCATTTTTAACCCCCTTTATTAAAGTATTTACACTATAATTAACCCTTAGTGCGCCTCTTCCTCATGAGGTGCCACAGCCATAGTAACATAAATAAGGGTCAGTCCAGCGAAGATAAGGGCTTGTATAAAGCCGATAAGCAATTCAAGTCCGTAGAATGGTATGGCGAATAGCCACGGCATAAGGAAAGCAGCCACCAAAAGCAGGATTTCACCAGCGGTCATATTGCCAAAGAGTCTGAAGGTGAGGCTGATAATGCGGATAAGCTCACTCAAGCCTTCCAGAAGACCGGTAAAAATAAAAATTACCCCGGTGAACAGACTAGAAAAACCGGCCTCAGGCCTACCTTTGGATATATGACGCAGCCCGCGCATGAACTCCCCGATATTGATGAACTTGCTCATATAACGGATACCGATTGTCCGCAGTCCAGTAAATTCAACAAAGACGAAGGAGACTAAAGCCAGAGCCAGGGGCATATTAATATCAGTATTAGCCGGTCGAAGCAGATGCGCCTCACCCTCAGCAGTGTGGACCGTTATTGAACCAAAACCAGGGAGCAGGCCGAGCCAGGCGTTAAAGATAACAAAGAGAAAGATAGTAGTTACTATCGGGAAGAATCTACGCCCATTTTTCTCACCGGCAACGCTGCAACAAAGGTCATAGAGCCAGCCAATTAGGAATTCAAAGGCAGCCTGTAACCGGCCCGGAATCAGCTTCAGGCGACGGGTAACAACATAAGAAAACCCCACCAGAAAAATAACCGTAATCCAAGCAGCAATAACACTGTTAGTAATCGGAAAGCCGAAAATATGGAAAACAGTCTCCGCCGGAAGCCTGGGGTCAGGTCTATCAACACTAAGAGCACTAAGCCAGCTAGGCAGTTCTAGGCCAAGCATGCTTTTGCCCAGAGGACCAATAACGAAGCCAACTATAAGGAGGACAAGGAAAACAACCATAATCCCGATTATCATCGGGAAAGAACAACCAAGGAAGCCCCGTTTAGGCACTAACTGTCCTCCTTGTTCTATTTGTTTCTAATGAGGGGCAGAAACATCTGATAAACACCATAACCAGCAATAATAATGCCCAGAATTAAGCCAGCTATCACAAAAAGAGGCTTAGTATTCAACTTGCTATCCAACCATGAACCGGCAAGCACACCCAACAGGATTGAACCGCTAATATAAAACCCTACGCCTACCACCCCTAGAACGGCTAGCCACCTGTGCATACCAGCCTCAATACGACCTTGAGCAGCATATCAGAACTACCCATTCAAGTCAAGCCCGTCTCGGGTCATTAAGAAGCCCGGGAACTAAGAGTTCCAAGGCTCTTGATTTATCCACCTCAGAAATTAGAAAACACTATGGCTTAGCTTATGGTTCTTAATACTCCCAGCCTACTCCTGGCGGAAAAGACAAGAAAAGTCGCCATCAAAACCTTTAAGGAAATTGTGCATATCAAGAATCTCATCTGCCGCCGGCACAGCCATTTCCCTGAATTTACCTAATTCTGCCTCAGTGAGGTCGGTAACAACCTCAGGCACTCCCTCTTCCTTAATTACTACCGCCACCAGACACCGAGTGTGGCAAGCGGGGCATAAGGCACTTAAAAACCACAAGTCTTCCTGGTGACCAAGGACACTGATACCATCCACCTCATAGTGCCGCCCGCAGACACCACACTTTATCGAAGTCATCAGCCTCTTGATAAGATTATCTTCCACCAGACTCCAAATCCGTTTAAGCCAGATAAAGTCAAAAGCTTAAGACTTTCGCTTATCAAAGTCCTCCAGGTCAAGGGTATCAATGAAGTCTCGGAAGGCTGACAGCCTCTTAAGCTCTTCGTCACTAATCTTCTTGCTCTTACCCTCAGCCTCACCTGTTTCCTGCCCTTCAATAATAGGTTTACCGGTCTCCTTGTCCAGCAATATGCTTGCCTTATCAAGAACCGACTCCTCGGCATAAATAGGCACATCAGCCCTGACCGCCAGCGCCAATGCGTCGCTAGGACGAGCGTCGACTTCCATTTGCCCGCCATCTACCTTAAGAATAATCTTAGCGTAAAAGGTATCATTCTTAAGGTCACTGACAACAACACTACCGACAGAAGCCCCCAAGGCGTCAATTATCACACCTAACAGGTCATGAGTTAGTGGCCTCGGTAGAGTATCACCCCGCAGTTTTATGGCTATGGCATTGGCCTCAGAAGGACCAATCCAGATAGGTAGATAGCGCTCGGCTACCTTCTCTTTCAAGATTACCACGAATTGGGAATTCATAAGGCCGCCCCGAATACTGTCAATGGTCATCTCTATCATGTCACGCCCTCCTATTTGTCAACCACATATCTAATTCTACTCCTCATCACCAAAACTGTCAACTAGGGATGTCAAGAATGTTGACCCCCAACAGCATTTTAGTTGACTTTATGGTATAATAATCTTAATCAACCCCTACCTAAAAAGGAGACTTTACAGGCATGCATAAGGGTTATAAGGCTATTGCCTGGTTTAATGAGGTCACCAAGGATGATATACCTCTTGTTGGTGGCAAAGGAGCAAACCTGGGTGAAATGACCAGGGCTCATTTCCCCGTTCCGCCAGGTTTCATTGTAACCGCCAGTGTCTACTATGAGTTTTTACAAAGGTCAAATATCAGTGACAAAATTCTGGCTCTACTGAAACCATTAGACCCGGACAACAGTAAACAACTTCAGCAAATTGCCGCCGAAATTAAAAAGTTAATTCTAGGTGCCACCATGCCACTCAAGATAGCCAAGGAGATCAGGGAGGCCTATATTAGTTTGGGCCGGGGTCTGGTCGCGGTACGCTCCTCGGCAACTACTGAAGACCTGCCTGAAGCCTCCTTCGCCGGTCAGCAAAGCACCTTCCTCAATGTCCAAGGAGAGGATAGCGTAGTCACTGCTGTTCAACAATGCTGGGCATCCCTCTTTGAACCACGGGCTATTTACTACCGACACCAGTATGGTTTTGACCACTTTAGAGTTGGTATTGCTGTTCCGGTTCAAAGAATGGTAGCCTCCAAAACCTCCGGGGTTATGTTTACCATAGAACCAGTAACCAGTGATAGCGGCAAGATTGTCATTGAGGCGATATACGGTCTGGGTGAAGGCCTTGTCTCAGGAGAGGTAACCCCAGACCTCTATGTTATGGATAAAGAGAGACTGACAATCAGCTCCAAAAGAATAAGCCGGCAAGACCGTCAACTAACCAGAAACCTGACTAGCAGTGATAAGAACATCAATACCTGGCTACCACTGCCACCTTCATTTCGGGGTCAGCAGAAGCTAAGCGATGCCGATATTATCCAACTAGCTAGGCTGGGAAAACAGATTGAAGACCACTATCAATTTCCCCAGGATATTGAATGGGCCAAGGAAGATGGGGAATTTTTTATCGTCCAAACCCGCCCGGTAACTACTATCAAAGAAATAGCCGAGGCTGAACCTGAAATTCAAGCCCCGGTGCTACTCACTGGAGTTGCTGCCAGCCCGGGTATAGCCTCGGGACCAGTCAAAATAATATATGAAGCTTCACAAATAGACCGGGTACACGACGGTGATATATTAGTTGCCGAGATGACTACCCCCGATTTCGTGCCGGCAATGAAAAGGGCTGTCGCCATCGTAACCGACCGCGGCGGCAGAACCGCCCATGCCGCCATTATCAGCAGAGAGCTGGGTATTCCCTGCGTGGTCGGCACCGAGCGGGCAACAAAAACTCTGGCTGACAGACAAATAATCACCATAGACGGCTCACACGGCAAGGTATATAACGGTAAAGTGACCAGGAGAATAAGAACCACTTCTATCACCAATATCCTCAGGGAAACAATTAAGACCAGAACCAAGGTTTATGTAAATCTGGCTCAACCTGAACTTGCTGATATAGTAGCCGCTCGTAATGTAGATGGTGTTGGACTACTTAGAGCCGAATTCATGATTGCCCAGATTGGTGAGCACCCCAGCTACATGCTCAAACAGAAAAGAGGTGGTGAGTTTATTGATAAGCTCTATCAGGGCATCCATACCTTTGCCAAGGCCTTTAGCCCCCGCCCTGTAGTCTACAGAACCACCGACTTCAAGACTAACGAATATCGGGAGCTTACTGGTGGTCAGGAATACGAAGAGGTTGAGGAAAATCCTATGCTCGGTTATAGAGGAGCCTCCCGTTATGTCACCGATATTGATGTATTTAAACTGGAAATAGAAGCCATAAAGAAGGTAAGGAAAGACTATCCTAATCTATGGGTCATGATTCCCTTTGTCCGCACCATTGATGAGCTTGAGCAAACAATAAAAATCATGGCATCAGAAGGGCTAAAGCGGGCTGATGATTTTAAACTGTGGATGATGGTTGAAGTGCCATCCAATATCTTCCTTATGGAGAAATTCCTTGAGGTTGGTATTGATGGCATATCTATTGGCTCTAACGACCTTACCCAGCTTATTCTGGGCATTGATAGGGATAGTGCAAAGTTAGCCAAAACCTTTGATGAACGAAATGAAGCTGTACTAATAGCTCTAGAAAGAGCTATTAAGGTATCAAAGAGCATGGGCGTTACCTCCTCTATTTGTGGGCAGGCACCCTCGGTATATCCCGAGCTTACTGAAAAGCTGGTCGCCTGGGGCATTACCTCAGTTTCAGTAAGCCCCGATATGATTGGCACTACCAGGGAGATAATTGCCAAGGCAGAGGCAAAACTAAAACTTAAATGACTTACCGGCTTGGCATCCGCCACAGAGCTGAAGAAAAGGAGGAGGGGCTTTCCCCCTATGCGGTAAAAAGCAGGCTGTCACGGGGTAGGCTTAAATACGAAGAGCCTTGTCCCATACGTACCGCCTTTCAGCGTGACCGGGACCGCATTATTCACAGTAAGGCTTTTCGCCGCTTAAAGCACAAGACACAGGTTTTCATTGCCCCCCTGGGTGACCACTATGTAACCAGGCTGACCCATACCCTTGAGGTGTCACAACTTGCCCGAACCATAGCCCGAGCCCTAAACCTCAATGAGGATTTGACCGAAGCAATCAGCCTTGGCCATGACCTAGGCCATACCCCTTTCGGTCATATGGGGGAGGATGTCTTAAATGAACTATATTATGGCGGATTCAGACATAATGAACAAAGCCTACGAGTTGTTGACCTCCTGGAGAATGACGGTCAGGGGCTAAATCTCACCTGGGAGGTAAGGGACGGCATTGTCAATCACTCCAAGACAAGAGCAAATATCTTCGGGCAGAGCTGGGGGGAAGTAAATACCCTTGAGGGTGAAGTGTGTAAGATTGCTGACGTGATTGCCTACATCAACCATGATGTTGGTGATTCTATAAGGGCTGGCATCATTACCGAGCGCGATTTACCCCTTTCAGCTGTCAAAATACTGGGTATCTCCCATTCACAACGCATAAATACCATGGTTTGCGATATTATTGAAAACTCTTGGGCGGCAACTGGCTATAATACTGCCACCAAGCCTACTATACAGATGAGCCGCCAGGTTCAGGAGGTAACCGATAACCTACGCCAATTTCTCTTTGACCGGGTATATAATGTGCAACAAGCTAAGCAGGAAGCAGAAAAAGCAAGAGAGGTGGTTCGCCAACTATATAAATACTTTGTTGAATATGAAGACAAACTGCCCCCAGAGTATCGGTCTTATAGCGATGAGACGGAACAGAGGGTGGTTGACTATATCGCCGGCATGACTGACCAGTATGCCCTGAGGATAGCTGAAGAGTTGGAACTAGTGAAAGGGAGGGCTAAATAACAAATTATTAAAGGGGAGAAGTACATAATAAGATGAGCGTTATTGATGAGGTAAAGCAAAGGACAGATATTGTAGAGGTTGTTAGCCAGTACACCACTTTAAAAAAAGCTGGACGAACCTTCGGAGCGCTATGTCCATTTCATAGTGAAAAGCACCCGTCCTTCTTTGTCTATCCTGAACAGCAGAGCTGGCACTGCTTTGGTGCCTGTAATACCGGTGGAGATGTCTTTTCCTTTATTATGAAAAAACAGGGCACCAGCTTCGGAGAGGCGCTGCATCTTCTCGCCGAAAGGGCCGGCGTTACCATCCCATCAAGAGCTAGGCCAGCAGCAGATAAAGAAAAGAATGAAAGGCTGTATCAAGCTAACGAGGCGGCTGCTCAGTACTTTCATAACCTGCTCCTCAACTCTCCGGTTGGAGAAAGGGCAAGAAATTACGTTGCCCAGCGGGGCTTATCACTAAAGACAGTTAGCGACTTTCAGCTGGGCTTTAGCCTAAATAGCTGGGATGCTCTAAATAGATACCTAACCGAGAGGGGCTATACCGAAAGTGAACTGCTCAAAGCCGGTCTGATAATAGAGGCTGAATCAGGAGGCAATTACGACTGTTTTCGAAATCGGCTGATGTTCCCCATAACCGATACTAGAGGCCACATTATCGGCTTTGGGGCAAGGGTGCTGGATGATTCACTGCCCAAATATATCAACTCACCGCAGACGCCAGTCTTTGATAAGGGCAGCAGCCTCTACGGCATCAATGTTGCCCGCGAGGCTATCAGGCAGCAAGACCTAGCAGTAGTTGTCGAGGGTTATACAGATGTTATTACCGCCCACCAGAACGGTTTCAGTAACGTGATTGCCTCAATGGGGACATCAGTTACCGAGAGGCAAGTCAACACTGTAAAAAGGCTAACCAAAAATATAGTTTTTGCCCTTGATGCTGACGCCGCTGGAGAGGAGGCTACTCTACGGGGCGTCGGCTACGAAAATACCCTTGGCGCCGAGGTAAAGGTTATCATTCTGCCTAAAGGGAAGGACCCTGATGATGTTATTAAAGAAGACGTAAAAACCTGGCAGCATCTTGTAGATGAGGCTCTACCAATAATTGATTACACCTTTAACCGAGTTATTTCCGAACTTGACCTAACTACTGCCCGGGGAAAGTCTTTAGCCGCAACTAAGCTTCTGGCCATCATCGCTGAGATAAAGGACACAGTGCGTCAAGCCCATTATTTACAAAAACTGGCTCGCCTGGTCAATGTCAGCGAACACAGACTAGAAATGGTCATGGAGAGGAATAAATCTAGGCAGGGCAGGGATAAGTTCGGGCCACCAAGGGGGTCAGAAACTATAACCCGCCCTCGGCAGCCACTTCTGTCTAGCCCTCTTGAAGAATATTGCTTAGCTCTGCTGCTTCAGCACCCAGAGCTTAAAGCTCGCCAAAGTGAGATTTTGCCCCATTACTTTGAGATTAGCGAAAACCGTGAAATCTTTAATGCTTATCTGCAAACTGAAGACATAACTTCACTCAAAGTTCAGCTTGATAACGCAATCTGGGAGCATCTTGACTACCTGATGAGCAAGAGCTTACCCCAAAGCCAGATAGAACAAAAACTGGCTAACTGTATCCTCCGCTTGCAGGAAAAATTCCTGCGCAGCTTGGAAATGAAAAGAGAGGCAATATTTGCCTCAGAAGCAGCCTCAAAAGGCACCAGCGCTGAGCTTATAATGCTTGAGGAGCAAGGTATAGAAGTCAGTGTTCAACTGAGAGAAGTTTTCGCCCAAAAATCGAGAGGAGGTCAGGAGCAGAGGAGACGAGGTGACCGATGACTTTGGAAAATAGTGACGATTCCACCCAGCTACTTCCCCAGGATAAGAACGATGAAGAGTTGCCGCCAAAGGAAGAGCTAGAAGAAGAGGTTAAATCCTTAACCCCAGGATTAGAATTGCCGCTAGAAGAAATAGAGGAGCAGGGGATAGTTGATGACCCGGTTCGCATGTACCTTCATGAAATCGGCAGAGTGCAACTCCTCACCGCTAATGATGAAAAGATGTTAGCCAAAAAGATGGAGGCGGGCAAACGCATCAGGGAGATTAAACAAGACTTCTTGGAGAGATATGGAAGGTCCCCCTCGGCGACTGAAATAATCCTTTGCCTGCTAAGAGAGCTGGGGCAGGCGGCTAATATCATACATCTCCTCAGGAAAGAGCTTGGTTTAAAACCGACCGAAAGCTTTAAAGAGGCCATCACCAACGCCGCATTGGTGGGCAGTATTCACAATGAGATAAACCAAGAATTGACCCAAGCTATCGCTCTTAAGACAAACAGGTCCATACCTGAAACAGAACAGACCCTTATAAATCTGCCAGTAAATAGTAACCTGTTACCAAAGGAAGTCCTTAACACTATTGGGGATAACGTATCTGTGGCTGAAATAGAGAGTCTGGCTTCAGAACCGTCTTTTATCAATTCTATTCAGGTTTATGGAAAGCAAATCAAAGCTTATCTGGATGAGATTGAGCGTGAGGCTGAAAGAGCTGAAAGGCATCTTATTGAAGCTAACTTGCGTTTGGTGGTCAGTGTTGCCAAGAAACATATTGGCCGAGGCATGCCGCTCCTCGACCTCTTTCAGGAAGGAAATATCGGGCTCATCAGAGCCGTGGAAAAATTTGATTATCATAGAGGTTACAAATTCAGCACCTATGCTACCTGGTGGATTCGACAGGCTATTACCCGATCTATAGCCGACCAGGCTCGTACCATTCGCATCCCGGTTCATATGGTTGAGACCATCAACAAACTGCTAAGTGCCAGCCGCCATCTTTCCCAAGAATATGGGCGAGAGCCTACCCCCAAGGAAATCGGCGAAGAGATGGAAATACCTCCAGAAAAGGTCAGAGAGATAATTAAGGTATCACAACTGCCAATATCACTGGAGTCACCTATAGGTGAGGAAGAAGACAGCCACCTGGGTGACTTCATAGAGGATCAAAATGCCCTGCCCCCTCCCGATGCCGCTTCGAGACAGCTTTTAAAGGAGCAAATTGATAGCGTGCTATCCAGTCTTACCCCCCGTGAGCAACGGGTACTCCAACTCAGATTCGGTCTTGAGGATGGACGCAGCCGTACCCTGGAGGAAGTGGGCAAGGAGTTCAATGTAACCAGGGAGCGAATCCGCCAAATTGAAGCCAAGGCACTTAGAAAACTACGCCACCCCACCCGAAGCCGAAAACTCAAGGACTACCTTGAGTAGTTAGACTGGGGATAACTCCTCTAGGCAATGTATAAGGACTTGGAAATTGTATTTAACCCGCCCTATGCTTCCATGAGGGCTCAGCCCCCCAACCTCACCTTGAAAGGCCTCAAGAAATACTGCTGGATAAGCTAGAGTTCTCAAAAACTCGTGGTTGGGTCCTAGCTCTATAGCCATCCTTGGCGATTGTCATATAAGGTTTACCATATAGTTTGCCACTCACCCTTAGCAATTGGGTAGAATGTCTATTGATCCAAAGTTGGAATCTCAGCACCTCTCGCGTACATTTGACCAATCTTCAGCTCTGCCTCTTGCTCTATTTCTTGCCGCTTCCTAAGTAAATCCCCGGCTCGAACAAATAAACTTTCCATCCTCTCTACCGCGGTTAACGTAGAAAAAATTAAGGTTACTGAGACTTCCCTTCCTCTTCGGGGGTAATCGCCAATCCTTACCACCGAGTGAGGGGAACGTCCTTCAAGAGAATGAGAAATTTCTGCTAGCGCACTCATAGTAATGACATCTTTTGGAGCACAAACTAAAGCTAGAATTGTCCTTGCGTCTTCCATATTTATACGCAAACACAAATTGTTAATAGCTTGACCTAATGCTCCGGCTAAGCTGGCGCTTGCTTTAGAGGCTTCTCGGTAATGGTCTTTTGTCCAGCGGTGGAAAGTGGAAAGGGCAATTTCTCCTCTACCTATAGTTGAAATACCTTCCAAAGATTGTTTTATATCTCCCGCATCTACTACTGTGCTTCCTACATACTTCCGTGTTTTCTCCTCACCAGCGCAGAAAAGATCGAAGAAATTTTTGACCATTTGCTCATTTATCGCTTTGAAATTATTAGCCAGGCTAATACCTCCGCGTCCGAACCGCTCATTATCAAGCAGAAACACGGCATCGGCATACTGATTTACCGTCTTTAGACAAGTAGCTGTGTTCGCCACTGCGTAAGAAATCTCTGCCTTTTCTTCGTATGCAAATGGGAGTACTATTATTGCATAAATCGGCTTCTCTATTCTGTCTTTGAGTCCTCTCACCAGCCAACCAATGGCACCAGACCCGGTACCTCCAGCTCCACTAGCTATAACTACAACCGCATCGCTTTCATAGAACTTATTGGAGCCAAGTACATCATCAATGACAACTGGAGTAATTTCTTTGATTAGCTTGGCACCTTCAATATTTACTTTGCCTACTCCATGACCAAAGGTTCTAGCCGTCCCCATCACAATCCTATGGCGTCTATCCCTGGGAATATGTCTGAGAGATGCCAGATCTGTTTCATCAGTGTTAATTGCGAAAGCTTCGGTTAGTATTTCAATCCTCCGACTAAGAAATGATCTAGAGTAGTTGTTAATAGCATAAAACTCATCAGCGATGTTACATCCGCATTGACCGATTCCGATCGCTACTATTTTCATTCTTAACCTCCTTTATTCGTGCCATTTCAGTGTTCTTTAATGCTTAACCCTCTACCACAGGGCTTTATGAGAATTCCCGTCCGGGGAAATGTCTATCTTTGCGCCGCATACATCGCAGAAATATCAGATTCGCCATTCCCCTTTTCCTTGCTCATAGCCCCAGCTGTAGCCTTCATCATAGCATTGCCTACACGGGTCAGCACCCTTTGTGTTACTGGATACTGAGGTAGCTCGTGAATATGCCACCAATACCAGTTAAGCCCGCTTTTCGTTCGGAATGTCTTATCGTTGCATTCTGAGAAAGTGCCCCTAGTGTTCCAGAGCCAAAGCAAGTTTTACTTCTTCGCCTCGCCCAACTCCTCCGTAATATTCTTAGCCATCGCTAGAAATAGCTTTCTCAATCTTTTCATGACTTCCTCGGCAGCTCTTTCCCCAGCCGACCTCGCTTCATCCGCAGCTTTTCTAGCATCCACAGCAGCTTCTTCAATCTCATCCAGAATCTCAGGAAGCGGTTTTGTCATTATCTTTGGAGCTACTGTCGGCGCTACTTCAGGTTTCTTGTTACTTTTATTAGCCATTTTCTCCTCCTTATCTTTAGTTTAATTACTATACTAGCAAGCCGGGTAATGCCCTTAGGTCATGTAGGTGGCAGAGGGTACCCCCAGCTTTGGAGTAACCCTCCCGCCATTTACCCTAGGTCGTATATCCCCTACTACTTCTTGGGAGGCGTTGCCGGCTTGGCCTGACTTGGCTTAGCTGGGCTAGTGCTCGGCTTTGCCTGCCCTGGTTTGGATGGACTAGCACATGGTTTCTTTATCTTCTTTGCCATCAGGGTTCACCCCTTTTCTCCCCAATGGGAGTATTTATAAGGTTCTTTTTGTTGTACTAGCTAATAAGGCCTAAGCCTAGGCTGATTGCCACAGCAGCGAATACCGCTCCAAGGAAAACCAAGATGAGAATACTTAGAAATTCCCAGGAAGCGAGAACTTTCTTCACTAGTTTTGCTGGTAGCGCCTCTGCCGCTTTGGCAAAGGCTTCCTCGGCTTTTGCCATAGCTTCTGCAGCAGCTCTCTCGGCGGCTTCTCCAGCCTTTCTGGCTGCCTCCTCTGCCCTGAGACCAGCCTCCACAGCCTTCCTGGCAGCTTCAGCTCCGGCAGCCCTCATTGCTGCCTCAGCAGATTCCTTAGCTTTTCTGACTGCTTCCTCTGCTCTGATACCAACTTCCTCAGCCGCTTTTTCAGCCATTTTAGCTAGCTCTTCGGCCCTCATTACCAGCTGATGCAGGGCTTGGGACGCTGCCACAATAGCTTCGTCTCCAGCTAGGTCAGCCTGTTCAGCTTTCTGACGAATTTTCTCAGCTACCTCAAAACCGGTAGATGCTGTCTCCTTAGCGTCTTTACCAGCTTCTTCAACCCTCTCCGCAATTACTCCTGATACTTTGGTCGCTGCTTCAATAGCTTCATCTCCAGCTAAGTCAGCTAGCTCGGCTTTCCTGCTCGTGTCTTCGGCAGCACGGAAAGCTGTCGCTGCTGCCCTTTTAGCCTTTTTACCTGCCTCGTCGGTCTTGGTAGCTGTCTCTGCCGTCAATTTTTTGGCTAATTCAGCACGAGCTGCCTTAATTGCTTTAATGCTTTCATCAACCTCTTTGCCAGCAGCATTTGCAGCTTCAATGGCTTCTTTTACTGCCTGCTCAGCTAGCCTAGCTGCCTGTTCAGCTCTGGCAGCAGCCTCTTCAGCAGCTCTAGCAGCGGCAGCTGCTGCTTCTCTGGCGGCTAAGTCTACTTCCTCGGCTCTTCTAGTGGCTTCTTCAGCAGCATATCTGGCGCCTCTAGCTGTTTCCTCAGCCTTTCTTGCTGCTTCCTCGGCTCTCTCAGCAGCCTCTTCAGCAGCTTGAGTGCCGGCCTCAGCGGCCTCTCTAGCGGCAGCACTTGCCTCCTCAGCCCTCCTGGCTGCTTCCTCTGCTGACTCGGCGGCAGCCCTGGCAGCTGCTCTAGCCGCCTCTTCAGCTTCTTTAACAGCTTTATCAGCTGCTATCTTGAAGGCTTTGGCTGCTTCTCTAGCTCCTTTATCTGCCTCTTCAGCCTTCCTAGTCGCTTCCTCAGCCGCCTTGATGGCCGCCTTGGCTGTCTGTTCGGCCTTGGCAGCGGCTTCTGCAGCAGCCCTGGCAGCTGCTCTAGCCGCCTCTTCAGCCTTCCTAGTCGCTTCCTCAACCGCCTTGATGGCCGCCTTGGCTGTCTGTTCGGCCTTGGCAGCGGCTTCTGCAGCAGCCCTGGTAGCCTCTCCGGCAGCCTTTTCGCCAGCTCTGCGGGCTTCTTCAGATGCCTTGGTAGCTGCTCCAGCAGCCTCTCTGGCTATTCTGGCCGCCTCCTCAGCCCTTCTTGCCGCTTCTGCAGCTGCTCTGATATTTTCATCCATCTCATCCAGAATCTGAGGAAGCGGTTTTTTCATTATATTCGGAGCTTCCTCTGGCCTGCGCTCTTCAGGTGTCCCAACATTTCGGTTAACCATTTTTCACCTCCTTATGTTTAGTTTATTACTATACTAACAAGGCTCAGGTAGCTTTTCCTCGGCAGCCTCAGGTGGCGTCGCTCGTTTAAAGAAGGACTTAATCTTATCTAGCACCGTCATCATTCACCTCCTATATTTGTGCGATGCTCCCTTATTCCAAGCTAAAAAGACACCAGAAACGCTAAAGATAGCACCTCTAGTGCCTTTTCCCAACTCCCCAAATCCTCCAACCTGATTTACATTGCTTCTGGGCTTAGTTTATGTCTTCAAATTGAGTATAGTCCTACTGTATATGGCTGTCAATCCCTCCAAAATACGGGGTTGCGTTCAAAAGTTGGTTATTTTTCGGCCCACCCAAAAATTTTTCTACCAAAATACTACTCTCCTGCGCTTCCCCTGTCAAGTGGGGGGAGTTTTTCCCCAAAGTGAGTGTAGCCCATTTGTAGGGTGCTGCTCTTTTTCATCTCGTATCACCTCCAGATAGATTTCAGTTCGCCCTTTGCCGCCAGTAAGCCTTCCAGTCGTTCCGGTCATATCTCAGCAGCCTCAGCTTCAAAAGGTTCTGGGCTGGAAAAGGAGAAAGAAGCCGGCTCAGCCTGTAGAAGACAAGGGTAAGGGCTAAAGCAAAAGTAGTACTAAGCCAGTTGTTCAGTCTTATTTTATTTACCTGTGGGATTGGTGGAATACTATGGGTTCAGAAAACACCGACTTGAGCAAATTGATGAGATTTCCGGCTACACGCCGTGAACTACTGGACAAGCTACAGGTGTGGGTAGTGGTGTTTGAGGATCGGACAGAGGTTAAGGCTGTATTTCCCATTGCACCTATTTATAGTCAAAAGTTCACTTCTCCTTGAAGGAGAGGGGAATTAAGGGGGTGGGGTGAGGTAGATAAACAACCCCCTAAGAGGTAACCCTCCCCCTTTACTTAATAAGGGAGGGGGAACTTGGTTTTTAAGAGAGGCTTCGCCTCTCTTTGACACTCTATTTTCCAATAGGATGCTAAAGTAACTTGGCGGTTTTGGCGCGCCAGCCTCGCCCTCTTTGAGCACAGCGATGACCTGCTCTCGGTAAACCTCTTGCGAACCATGAGCATTCCTTAAACGTTTCTATTTTACCGAGGACTCTACTTCCAGGTGATACTAATTACTTTGGTTCAATCTCAACCTTAAATAGGGCAGACGCAACCAGCTTTTCTTCATAGTATATTCTTAACTCGTAGTCACCCGGCTCGCTCGGAGCTGAATACTGAAGTTCAAAGACTTGCCCAAGTTCGAAGGGACCCAAATCACCGGGCGAACTAATTATCACCGACTCCATCGTTTTCGTATTGAAGAAAGTATAATTTGAAAACGTGATGCTTCTCTTGAACCGCTCGTCTAGTTTTAGACCAAGTATCAACGGCTCGCTTGGTTGAAATGTTTCTTGTACATGTGTTGGATAGGGTTCTATCCCCGGATACAAGCCCCAGCCTCCTGTCGACGGGTGACCACTGGGAGGCAGCTTAAGAATTGTGATATATTGGACAGGGCCGGGAGGGGAACATCCAGACATTACGAACAACAATGCAGCGATACATACAGAAACGAAAAAGAACTTCTTCAGCTTCATTATTTTCGCCATCCGAAATGATGATAGCCGGTGGAATCAATTGTATTTTCTTCAATAGGTTGTTTTGCCGGGGCAGATAGGCTCTGCATCCATTCCATCATTATCGAGGGTGGTTCTGAAGGTGGTTCAGGATTCGAATCCACAGAAGTTTGAATCATAGAACCCCTAAATGGCTGAAACTTCTGGTCCTCTGGGGGGACAAGCTTGAATACTACCGATTTACCAAGAGGGTTCACCAACTGAGAATCAGACACCATGAAGAGCCAAGCTTTGGGTTCACGGAAATACTCATCTGGTGCAGTAATGTTTAGTTGATAATAACCATCTTTCAGAGGGTAAGACATATCAATGACACTGCTCTCGGTCCCTTTACTAGTCACAGTGTTCTCAAGTATGGGCTCACTATCTTCTGGAGCAGATTCGGGTAACAGAGTTACTGTTGCCACGTCTCCTTCTTTCAGACCAGTGATAGTCACTAACAGATTGTCGAGACGGGCTTCTTGTTCTACTTCTTGTTCTACTTGTCCTTCTACGGGCTCACTGGGGCTGATTGCCCTAACGCCACTGGCACCAGTTATTGGTGCCACGCCGGCGAAAATAATGAGCAGTGCCGAACAGATAATGGCAGTTAAGATTGACCTTGAACTTATTCTTTTCATGGTGACTTCCTTGTTATTTATTTTTGTTGTTTTCTTCAGTCTTTCCGATGCCACCCAGTCTCTCCTGAGTGCCTATATGTTTCATAGGCACTACCTCCGTTAGCTCAAATTCATTATTTTCTTTTATACTTTTCTTATTATACCACTACCCCCCCCGTGTCAATAGGGCAAGCCCCAAATATTTTGGGGAGTTTAGAGGGGCGAAGCCCCTCTTTTTTAATATCCCCCTCTCCTTTGAAGGAGAGGGGAACCGAGGGGGTGAGGTAGATAAATAACCCCTTGATTATGCTAAAATAAGTAAACAAAGGTCATTATCCGAGGAGCTTTATAAGTGATTCCAGTAAAGTTAAAGATGCGTAATTTTATGCCCTATCGGGGTAATGTGCCCCCCCTTTCCTTTGCCGGCATCCACACCGCCTGCATCTGCGGCGATAATGGTAACGGTAAGTCGGCTCTGATTGATGCCATTACCTGGGCGCTATGGGGAAAAACCAGAGCCAGGAGTGATGATGACCTCATTCACCAGGGTGAGACCGAAATGGAAGTGGAGTTTGACTTTGCCCTAGGGCAACAACCGTATCGCATCATACGCAAGCACTCCAAGCCAAAAAGACGGCAGGCATCAGGACAAAGCAGCCTCGACCTGCTCATAGCCAGCGGTGACGGCTTCAAGGTTATCTCCGGCGACAGAATAACCCAGACGCAGCAGAAGATTACTGCTCTTCTGCATATGGACTATGATACCTTTATCAATAGCGCTTTTCTTAGGCAGGGTCATGCCGACGAATTCACCAAGCAACCTCCAGCCAAGAGAAAAGAGGTTCTGGCTAATATCCTGGCGCTTTCGTTCTATGACCAGCTTGAAGAACGAGCCAAAGACCTGGCCAAACAGCAACAAACGGAAAAGGCACAACTGGAGACCGCTATCGGGGACATTGACCAAGAACTTGCCCAAAAGCCAAATTTTGAGGCTGAGCTTCTCAAGGCACAGAGTGGACTGTCCCATTTAGAAAAGGTAATAAAAGAGCAACAATCCAGCCTCAACCGCCTGCGACAAGAAAAGGAATCCCTGGAAAACAAGAGGTTGCAACTAGCTCAGCTAGAGGAACACATAGCCAAGACCCAGAGAGACCTTAAGCGCTGGAGTGACCAGATTAATCAGCGTCTTCAAAGAATCGAGGATTACCAAGAGCTAATAGCCCAGCGTCCGGCTATAGAAGAAGGCTATAGCCAGTTACTTGAGACCAAGAAACTAAACGAAGAACTAAGCCAGAAATTGGGACTGCTCGTCAAACTCAACGAACGCAAGAGCCAACTGGATAAGAGCATTGATAGAGCTCAAGCAGGACTAATTACTGACCATGCTGTAGCCCAAAGCAAAATCAACGAACTGGAGGCTATTTCACAAAGACTGCCCCAGCTAAAAAACGGGTTGCAGAGGCTTCAGAATGAGCAGCGCCAGCTAGCTCAGCTAGAGGAGGAAGTGCAAAAGAAAAGGCAACACAGCCAGCAATTACGAGCTAAGGTCTATGAAATTGAAAGTAGTATTAAGCGGCTGGAACAGGAAATCAAGGATATAGAAGAAAAGCTAAACCTGCTTTTTACCCAGAGGGACGCCAAGTGCCCGCTATGTGAGACAGAACTGGGCAAAGAAGGGTTAAAGCTCATTGAGACAAAATATGCCGGTGATAGGGACAGCAAAACTGAATCTCTCAGGTCAAACCAAGCC
>Ga0315296_10000746_pt1 | contig 29341 bp, 28 predicted proteins | sample YL17G14_18_MG_FD_203921 | JGI IMG/M metagenome (GOLD analysis project Ga0315296, IMG submission 203921) | Sediment microbial communities from Yellowstone Lake, YNP, Wyoming, USA - YL17G14_18 | ecosystem: Environmental > Aquatic > Freshwater > Lake > Sediment | place: USA: Wyoming | collected... | reverse complement strand
GTCTGTTCACGTCGACGAATGGAGAGATGTCGTGTCCTGAATAGTAGAGGAATTCGGCGATGTCCCAGACGATGTCGCCTTTTCGGCTGGCTTGTTCAAAATCCATGAGATAGATGTTGCCTGTTTTCGCGACGAGGATGTTTTCTGGTTTTGTGTCTCCCAAAGCCACGCCTAAGGAGTGAACGCGGGCGAACGTTCTGCCGACTTCTGACACGACGCTAAGAGCTTTTTCGGTCTCATCAGCGTTTCCCGAGCTGACAGCACACTTTACCATTTTGCTCAGGTCCTCTCCTTCCACGTATTCCATGACTATCAGACGCTGGCTGGGGCTCACGTTCAAGAGTTTGGGTACGGCAAATCCCTTGGAATCTAGAAAGCGATTGATTGCGCATTCTCGTTCGAGTCTTGAGTTGCCGGCGACGGCAAAGGCTTTCGTGCCGACGGACCATAATGTGAGTGGGAACCATTTGAAGTTGGACCAGTCTCTGAACTGCTTGATTATCGCTCTTGCACGTATTCCTCCCGTGAAGGTTTCAACGAGGTAGACGTCGTTCAAGATGCCACCGACGTTTTCTATTCTTACTTTGGCATCCTTGTCTGCGGACAATGCTTTCCGCGCAAAAGCGGTGATATCCACTCTGTTTGCCAATGGCACGAGTCCCGTTGCTGTTGGCACGTAGACGTGGTTCTCGGGGTCTTCGATCACTTGTTTTATTCTCAAATCGTCGAGAGACTTCTGTATCTTGAGAAGTGCTTCTCTGTTTTGTGAAAGGGCTTCTAGGATTTGTGGGAAAATCCCGAGCGAAGCAGCGAAAAGGGCTCTCTGTCCTGTTTTGAAGAGGTTTGTGAACCGCCCTCGAAGGCCTTTTGACTTGTCCGCGAATCGTCCTGTGATCATCCAGTACCCATTGGAGTAATGGATCACGTTTTCTTTCTCGAGCTGCTTCAAAGCTTCAAGAAAACCGTGAAGAACGGAAGCTATGTTTGCTCGGGCTTCGTTGCCTTTTGTCAGGTTCGCAAGAGCGTAGAGTGTTGGCGGAAAAAGACGGGCTCTTGTCCACATGGTTTCGTACATGAAATACTCGGGTTTTATTCGCAGTTCTTGAGAGAGCTCTGGAAAATCCAGGACGAGACTTTCTAGGAGCTCGATGATCAACCGTTTTTTCAAAGCGACCTCCTGTGAATACAGGTAATTAGCATTCTGCAAGACTGTGTATGGGAAGATTAATGCGCCTGCCAGGGCTTCGCCTAGAAACCCTCTGTCCACGTCTCTTTCAAACACCCATGCGTCGACTGCCAGAATCGAAAGGTTTCCTCCGTCGAAAACCTTAGCATAGTTCATAAGTCTAGGTTGAAAGTTGCGAACAATGATCAGGACTTGCGGAACTTTTCTCGCTGCCGGTAGTATCGATGCAAAATCGTTCCGTCTGCAGGCTGCGACTATCTCACATGGTCCCACCACGTGTTCGCAGAAGTTGAGAACTTCTCTGGTCAGCTTTGAATCTGTGTCTTTCATGTCTTGAGCCAATTTTTCACCTGAGACGGATACAACAACCCTAGTAGTGATTCGTGGGTCTGAGAGATATAATTGATGCTCCCACGCTCTTCTGAGAACGCTCTGGCTATGACGAGTTGGTTGTACTTTCTGACGGATCATGCCGTAAGCTCTCAGAACTTTCAACGCTTTTGCTGCTTTTTCAGGAAGAGTGTACAACGGAATCCGCGACCGCACCAGCGTTTTGTATACTTTGGCAAAATCTTAGCGCGCGCACTGCCAGCCGGAACATCGGTGCTGAGGCGCTTTCAAAAAGATGTAATGAGATGTGTCGGTTTATCTTGCAAGTATTTTTATGTAGGCGAATGCTGCTGTCAGCGCGAATATGACTGTGAATATAGCGACGGAGAGTATCCAGTATGGGGAGAACGCTGGCGTGCCCATCAGGAAAGAGCGGATCATGTCCGAGGCGTTGCTCAACGGGTTGACCTCCGCAAAAATCACGAGTATGGCTGGAAACTGCCCTGATTGTCCGAGGTCCTGAATCAGGAAGAGTGGGTAGAAGACGCTGCTGCAGAAGAACAGCGTGTAGTAGACGAGGCCTCTGGCTGTGACGAATTTTTCGAAGCTGGAGGTGGATACGGCGATTGAGATGCTTAGTCCTGAGATGCCCATTGCCAACAGGAATAGAGTGAAAATGATGAGCAATAATTGTGGTATGGTGGGGAAGCCTACGAATATGAAGCAGGTCAGCAGCAGGGGTGTCATGTAGACTAGGCCTCTGAGGCCTCCTGAGATGACGCGGCCAAAAGCGAGTTCATATCTGCTTATTGGTATGCTGAGCATGTAATGGTGGATTTCTCTGCGGCGTTCCATGTTTACTTCGCGCCCGATCATGAAGGCTGAAGCGAACAAGCCTGTTACTGCGAGTCCGGGTGCGAAGAAGTTGAAGTAGCTCGTGATCTGGTCGGTCACGGTAGAGCTGAGCATGTGGTTATATATCACGGCCATTATGAAGAGGTCTGCGAGGTTCATGCTGATTAGGCCTGCAAGCCACCATTTGTACCTGAAGAAGTTTCTGAAGTCGAGTTCCACGATGTACAGTATGCCCTTCATCATCGCCAGCTGCCTCCTTCTATTCGTTTGCCGTAGATGACTACGCCGAAGAGGGTGAAGAAGCTGAAGAAAGCAACGATTCCAAGCAGAGGCAACAATGGATTGTCAAACGTGATTATCTGGGGAATTCCTGTCCCCCATCTGAAAAGGTCGGCGGCGAAGCTGACTGGGTTGAAAGACGCGATACCGCCGTACACCGGGTTTGCTGCCTGCACAATTGCCAATGGGTACATTGCCGTACTCAAGCGCACGATCAAAGCGTCTAGGACGCCCATGAATATGTCGAACCGGTCGCTTGACTTTATCATGACAGCTATCGTGATGCTCATGCCAGCGACTCCAAATGAGAACAGGAAGAGAGCGAAGAGTGAAACTAGGAAGGCTATTGGGTTCAACCCACCCATGACGTACAGAGATATGGCAATTAGAGGTCCGACGTAGATGAAGGATCTTAAGCCTCCGCCGATTGATCTGCCGAGTACGAGTTGTTGTCTTGATACTGGCAGGCTGAGGAGGTATTCGAAGACGCCGTGTTCTGCTTCTTCGTAGATGTCGAAGCCGATGAAGATAGCTGCTGAGTACAGGGTCATCACTGAGAGCCCGCCGACGTAGTATCGGAAGTAGTCGGGGACTGCGGTGACGTTTATCATACGGCTTGCGATTAGGCCGAAGAAGGCGATTTGAGAGACGAACCAGATGGCTCGCATGATGATGAGGAACTTATACTGGAAGAAGAGGCGGACATCTCTCTCAACCACGAGGAAAAGCTTGTTCGTTCACTAGTCACTCCTTGTCTTTCTGTGCCTCTTCGATTGTTAAGCCAGTGTAGTGTGCGAACACGTCGTCGAGGCTTGGCTCACTCATGCGCATGGACGTTATTGGCACTTCTCTTTTCAAGAATAGGTTCATGATTCGCGGGACGATTTCTTCGACCTTGTTCAGGTACAGGCGTATGCTCGTCGGTTTGACCTGTGTGAGGTCGACGACTTCCTTCATGCCCTTGAGTTCTTCTACGAGTTTTGGCGGTGCGTCCTTCTCGAGTTGAATGTCCATTATGTCTCCACCCACGATGCTGTCTTTCAGCTTTTTGGGCGTGTCACACACTAGGAGTTTGCCTTTGTGCAAAATGGCTACACGGTCCGAGAGGCGGTCGGCTTCGTAAAGCTCGTTTGTGGCAAGAATGATAGTGGAGCCTTCGTCACGAAGTTCGAGAAGCATGTTCCATATCCTGTGTTTGCCTACGATGTCGATCTGTGCGGTTGGTTCGTCGACAATTGCAATCTTTGGTCTCTGAATCAAGACTTTTGCCATTTCAACACGTTTGCGCATGCCGCCTGACAGGTTGTGGACGCCTTTGTGGCGGGCATCCCACATTTCCACGGCATTGAGTACGTCTTTTACTCTCTGTTTTCTGTCGGATGTTGATAAACCGCAGACCTTGGCGTGCCAGTTAACCACGTCCCATGGAGTTGCGACAAACAACATCTTGGGTTCCTGAAAGCCTATGCCTATGAGACCACGCACTTTGTCGGGTTGCCTCCTAATATCATAGTTTCCGACTAGCGCCGTGCCTTCCGTGGGATGGATTACCGTTGCGAGCATGAGGATGATGGTAGTTTTTCCTGCGCCGTTGGGACCGAGGAGTCCGAGGATTTCGCCCTCTTCAACATCCATGCTTAGATGATCAACTGCGGCCACGTTGCCGAACTTTTTTGTGAGGTTCTGAATTCGAATTATAGGTGCCACTTGTTACACCAGACTAAGAAAAAAATACAATAACATATCGATTAAATAAGACTAGCGATTCACGCTCGCCAACCGATACTTTGTAACAAGAGTGACCATCCCTCGAATGAGATGGAGAGAACATCAGAAAATTGGGTTCTGGTAACTCTTAGCGCGCGCTTGATGTCAGGCCGAGAATGCTAGTGTCAAGTGACCCGAATGCGTTGATACAGTGAGAAAAAGGGAGAGTTGCGAGTGATGTCTCCACTAACCTAGGATTCAACTCCAATCCCCGGCTCTTAGATCTTGGTGGGTTGAGAAGTCTTATCTGGTGGGAACCTACCCCTCCTAGGTTTCAATGTACCATGAATATTTGGATCCAAATATGCCAACATCAAAAAGAGCGCGCGCCAACACGTTGATCTACACGCAGCTAGTAGAGTTTGAGAGCGATGAATACTGCTCAGCAGTGGCTAACAACGTGGATGAGGCAGAGAAACTCATCGAAGCCGGATTTGAGTACGTCTGCAGCCATAATGAAACAATGTTATTCAGAAGAAGAAAATAGATGCGGGCGCTACTCAATTGATATACCTAGACTGTCTGCGATCCTCCTCTTGCTTCCAAGTAGCTGAGAGATAGGAGCCGCAAGAGTATGAACGATAATAGGAGCTACTATGTTCGAGGCAAGCAAGAAGCAAAATGAGCTCACTATGTCCATAAACAGGAGGCCTAAGGCAACAAAACCTATCGTGCCTACGGCTGTCTCTCCACTGGCCTTTCTGGGCAATACAGCATGTACTCCAACGTGCAGTGTCCATCTGGTAAGAACTGCAAGAGCTACATTGAAAGGAAAGAAGATACCTAATATCGAAAATATCCCGATTAACAATGGAAGGACTGCCCCACTCCAATGGGTTTCCGCGATTACACCGTCGTAACTGCCGTAGAGCTGAATTTTCCAAGTTTCCTCAAAATCCTCTTTGCTCCTTATATTTCTGAAACCCCTAGTATACATCTTCAACCCGATCGCTGTTCGGGCAGCAGCATAACCGAGTAGAATTGCCATTACTAGCCCTACTGCCAGTCCGAGTGTCGCTTTTTCTAATGTGAATCCCATCTGTCTAGCAGTCAGAATGCCCAGTGCAAGGGGAGAAACCAGTGCAGTGAACAAAACCTGCCATGCAGTGTACAAAAGGATCACTATTGGCACTCCTTTTATCATTTTCAGGTCAGACAACCACGACAGGCTCCTCAGACTCTTTGAGAGTCATCATATATAGCAGTATGTCATTCGGAAGTGATTCACTCAGTTCTCATAAATTCTATAAACGTCTTCTCATATATGAAATCCGTAACGAACGATGCATATCAACGCGCTATGGGAGCTTGATGTTGTCGTGAAGGAAAGCTTCGTAAAATCCCTATCAGATGCCAAGGTTTCAGAGATCGGTGTTCAAGCTGAAAGGTTAATCATGTTAAGACGAATGGGTTTCCGATTGCCGAAAACGTATATCTGTACTTTTCGGGGATTCGAGGAGTACAGGGCTGGCAACTTGAGCGTTCTGGAACATATAAAAAAGGAACTGAAGCAAGTTCTTTCTGAGGAAAAGAGTTACTCCATAAGCCCATCAATGAACGTTGATGATATCAAGAAGACTCGTTGTTTTCGAGAGTTCCGAAGGCTCAGCGTAAAGGGTCTAGGACAAATAACTGAGGCTGTATTGACCACGTGGGAACTTGCTGGAAAATTGGAGAATGAGACTTGTTACGGCCAGGATAGAATGGAAAACAAGCGAGTGAGAATTTCCGTCATACTCCAAGAGAAACTTCAAACGGGTTATTCTGGTGTCGTTTTTACAAGGAATCCCGCAACTGGCTCAGATGAAGTGATTGTGGAGTCTGTTGCTGCTGGAAATGCGTTGGAAAAAACCCAGATGGGGACGTCACTATGGGTTTACAAATGGGGCGTCTGGCGCGAAAAACCAAAAGGCGAAGAAAGATATTTCGGAATAGTAAATGGAGTAACTGAAGAAGCCAAGAGGATAGAAAAGAAATGTGGTAGCCCCGTGAGGGTGGAGTGGGCTCACGACGGAATTTTTACCTATCTGTTAGGGCTTGATATTTTGCCCTCAATTGAGGGCATAAACATCTATTCCAACAAAATGGCCAAAGAGCGCTTGCCGGGAGTTATCAAACCCCTCGTATGGGACATCAATGTGCTCCTCTTTAACAGCTCTTGGAAAAGAATCTTGGTTGAAGTGGCTGGAAAGCACGCGGAAAGCATCAATCTAAGGAAAATGTCAAAGTTGTTCTATCACAGGGCATATTTCAACATGGGTGTTTTTGGAGACATTTTTGAGTTGTTAGGGATGCCCAGAGAATCCATGGAAATTATTTTGGGCGCTGAAGTAAGTATTGGAAAACCGACTGTTAGGCCCTCAGTCAAGACCTTTAGACTCATGCCTCGGGTAGCCTTCTTTGCGTTGGATAAGTTAATGTTTTCGCGCAAGCTAGTGAGGTTTTTGGAGATTCAAAATCGTAAGCTTGTATTTTTCAGGTCGCGGAATTTGGACGCACTCGATAAGAGGAAGACACTAGATCATATAGAAGACCTCTTAGAAGCAAACAGAGAAGCAGCATATTTCGCCATTGTCATACAAATGCTAAATGGCTTTTATCGTACGGCACTGGAAAGATATCTGGAAAAGACTGGCATTTGCATTCAGAAGATCGACTTCGAACACAAGATGAAAAGACTGCAAGACATAGACCCAGATCACTACTTATCAATCTTGCGGAAGGAATATCGAAAACTACCTCATACTATCAAGCTGGAAGTCGAAGAAACAAGCCATTCGGATATAATGAAGTCTGTTGAAGGAGCGGTCTTCGGGAGACTGCTTGCAGATTTTCTGGCTAGGTTTGGTCATATGAGCGACTCCAGTACGGATTTCTCGAAACCCCAACTAAGAGAAACACCAAATCTCGTCTTGAAGATGATAGGTACTGATGACAAACGAATAGAAGAAACAGCACTCGACAAGTCTGGAATCGACACGATAGTAAGGAATCCCGCCAAGAGAATTTTGCTGAGATTACTCTTTGACTATGTGACTAGACACAGAGAATACTCAGAAAGGGTGAGTTACCTGCAATCGCGTGGCTTTGCACTCTTTAGACATTACTTCCTTCATCTAGGAAAACTCTTCGAGAAAGAAGGTATTCTGGAAGAAGAGCAAGACGTTTATTACTTGAATTTCGACGAAATAAGAATTGCATGCAAATCAAGAGAAGTTCCAGAAGAATACAGAACCAATATTAAAAGAAGGAAAGAAGAGATGGCGGAGCATGAAGGTGTTCTGCTACCGGAGATCATATATGGCGATTCTTCCCCTATTCCTTTGACTAAAGAAAACGCTTTTATGACCCTGAAAGGTGTGGCTGCTTCCAGAGGATATTACGAAGGAAAAGTGAAAATAGTAAAAGGCTTCGGGGACTTCGACAAGATACGATATGGTGACGTAATTGTGGTGCCCTATTCGCATGTGAGCTGGACGCCATTATTCGAGAAAGCCAAAGCTCTGATATCGGAATCAGGAGGTATGCTCTCTCACTGTTCAATTCTTGCTAGAGAAAGGCACATACCGGCGGTGGTATCCGTTAAAGGTGCTCTAGAGCTCAAAGATGATATGCACGTAGCAGTAGATGGATACAAGGGCGAAGTGATCATCATAAAATAGGATGTACGTTCACTCGATCGAGAGCTCGTTTTTGAAGAATCTTTCTATCATGTATGTTGACATGAACCTAAACACATGAAGGAAGGTTTTCCTTGTCATTTCGTTGCGATTTAGCAGACTTTGGACGAGTTTGGTCGGGCGAGCATAGAATTGAGCAAAAGCAAGTATTATCTCTCTTTGAACCTGTTTTTGTGAAAGCGAGTAAGTGGACGCAACTGGCCTTATGAAATCGAAATTCTCAAAATTGTTCTCCTTGAGAAGACCTAACTTAACAATTTCATCATATAGATCAGTGCCTGGAAAAGGAGTGAAGGCCACAAAAACTGCCATGTCTGGATCGATTGATTTTGCAAAGTTCACTGTGTTCCGAATTGATTGCTTTGAATCAGTTGGCAAGCCCAGAATAAAATTAGTATGGGCAAGTATGTTGTTGTTTTTCAGCAGGTCCACTGCCTTCTTAGTGTCTTGAAGGTGAATCCCTTTGCTCAGGTATTTCAAGTCGTTCTCAGATGAGGATTCTGCTCCCAAAAGAACATGGAAAAGGCCAAGTCTTGCCATCTTAGGAACAAGGTCCGCGTCCCGAAGCAACGTATCTACTCGTGTTTCAATATACCATTTCATATCAAGTTCGCGTTTTTCCAATTCGTTGAGAAACTGCTCTATGCGTTCACGGTTGAGGTTAAAACAATCGTCGCCAAACCATATGATTCTGACTCCAAACTTCTTCTTCAGAAGCTCCATTTCATCAACCAATTTGCTCGCACTTCTTCCCCGCCAGCGATTCCTCCAAATCAATCTTTCCGTACAAAAACGGCAATGAAATGGGCAACCGCGGCTACCGATAACAACGCAAACTTCAGATCCCCAAACAATGAATCGATATTTATCCATTGGCAATTTGTGATATGCTGGTATCGGAAGAGTGTCAAGATCTTCAATCAAAGGCCTCTCCTCCGTCATTATTATTCTATTTTCTTCTCGAAAGCCGATTCCTTTTACGTCTGACAGTTTCGTATGATTGTCGAGGGCTTTCACTAATTCCAGAAGAGTGATTTCACCTTCTCCCCGCACCACATAGTCGATATCAGGGTAACGGAGAAGAGCCTGCTGTGCATTGAGAGTGAAGTGAGTGCCACCAACAATCGTGACCACTTCGGGGATTACCTTTTTCGCAATTTGCACAGTCTTTACTGCACTAGAAAGAAATGGTGTGATGCCTGAAACTCCAACTATGTCAGGATGGTTTTTTTCAAGAAACCTTTCATATTCTTCCCATCCATAACCGAGCACGGTACAATCTAGTATGTCGACGTCTATTCCATTCTCTTCGAGAACTGCGGCAAGGTAAGCCAAATGAATAGGTTGCACGACTCCGTTGCCGAACAATGGCCATAGTTTCTTTGGGTGCTCAACTAACAAGACTTTCATTTGTAGGCTCTCAATTATCTGCAGACATCTAAATAGGTTTAGGGCAAATTGCCACAAAGCACGACTGGGATGATTAGGTCTTACAAAATGACTGGATTCTGTTCAACGGTTGCGCCAGGAAGAATGTTGATGTTTCCTTTCACGTGTGCCTCTTTTTCCAATTATGGTTTAGAAACTTTGCCGTTGAATGTTCGGAGTGGAACGTGAAGAATGTCCCGTATAAAGATAGTTGATTTGTATAAGAAAGCACAGGATGACGTAAAATTCAATGCTGACAAAGCATGGGAGACTATCAAGTTTTGCACCACAGTCTCCTCAACGTTGATTACGGTAACCGTGAGTCTGCTTGGAGCAATTAACTTTTTGGCGATCAGCTTGGTGGTGAAATCGCTTCTGACGGGAACACTAATTCTATTCTATTCCCAATGATGATTATGAAAATTGTCCACGTCGCCGAAGAGAATTTTCAAAGAGAGTGCAACAGAATGTATGAATCAGTAGCTATCTTGATGAAAATCGAAGAGGAACTTCCGAAGCGTGTACATCTGAAAGATAGCCATTTCACCGAAGAGAATACATACACTCCTCGCAAATGGGATGAAACCAAGTATCCAACTACTAGAAAATTCATAGACGCCATGATGAACGAAAGTGACAAATTTCATTCCAGTATGAGACCCGTATTCTCGGTATTGCGACTTGCTTCCTACGTTCTGCTGTCAATTGTGTCTTTCATTTTTCTCGTTACTGTTATACCATTTTTTGTTAATATCATAAAACTGTTCGCGCCTTTCTTTCTCTCTTTCCCTTTAGCTCCCACAGTACACTGCTTACAATGCTTTCTCTTTCTACTCCTTCTTCGGTGAACTGCCTTCCGTTAAGCTACACTCTTTTTTCAAGAAAGCACCAAACCGTTATCTGTACTTCAGCGAGTACAGACCAGAACTTGTGTGTCACCGCTCGTGCTGTAACCCAGCTATTTTTTCAGGATCGTCATTACCACGTCGTCGTCAGTCTGACACACACAACAAGGGTAAAGTTTACGCCCAAAACCCAAAACCCAACCAGCGCACGCCACTATTTTATTATTGATTGTACTCTGCCGACTTTGCCGTCTGTCAGTCGTACCTTGATTCCGTGGGGGTGAGTTGAGCTGTTGGTGAGGATATTCTTGACGATGCCCTCAGTTAATTTGCCGTTCCGTTGGTCCTGCTTCAAGACGATTTTTACGCGGATACCAGGATTGATTTGGCTCCTCTGCTGATTAGGTTGCATTTCCGATAATAGGTGCTTCGCGGCTTATAGTGTATTCGCACTGCTTATCCAAAACGATGCGCGCGCGTAAGGGCGCGTGAAATAGGAAAATTAGCAAGGAAACATAGAAATAGATATTCTTTACAACAAGTCTACGAAATTGTTAGAGATATATGGTAAATAGAACGTGATGCGATCACAACTAAAAGAAAGAAAGAAAGGATGAAAGAAGAAAAAAAGAAGAAAGAAGCAATGAAGCAGAAATGATGCCTATTGTACCACAGCTTCCCATCGCGCTCGCGGTTCCGTAGCGCACATGCCTGTTCCGAAAATGGTTAAAAATGGTCTTAATTCGTCTTTTGTGATTTGGGGGCAATTTTAGGTCTCGCGTCGGCTTTCGGTCTTCTTGCAGTGTCCGCCTTTTTCGAACTGTGGAGGGTTAAGCTGAAGGTCGCGGTGTAAAGCTCCGCGGTGATCAGGTCGGCTTGATGCCCGAATCCATGATTTTCCATCCTCAGCAAGGCCAAGACTTGACTGCAAAACAAGCCCGTATCGGCCGTGAACAGGCAAAAGAAGAATAAATACCATTTTAGACCAATTTAGGAACACGCATGCGCGCTACCCAACGCAATCTTATATTTGTTGAATCGTAACTGTAGTGATGAGGTCGTCTGAATGGGAATCATTCAAAAGAAATGTTCAATTTGCGGAAAAGTCTTTACGACATTAGATAACAAAAGCAAATATTGCAGTGCCCAATGCGCTGGAAAAGCAAATAAGAAAAAATAAAGGCGTCTCAAAAAAATACAACCATTCTCCGACAGTTTCTGAGAAGGAATTAGTGCGGGCGTATACTCGATTCGAAAGAATCATGGCGCCTATGATGATATCACGTCAGTATGAAGGGATTTGAGTTCGGTTCTTTTTTCCCAAGATGATTTGACATTGAATTGATTCTGAGGCGCCACAACACCATCTTCTAAAATAGGCTCACAATGAGCTTGCAGAGCAACTGAAAGAAGAGAAAAAACTCGGTGAAAGAATAAAGAGAAATTTGGAGTACCTACCCATACAACGCACGCGCACACGGAGTGAGTGTGAGAGTGAAGAAAGGGCAGGTTAAGCACACGATTTGACCTATTCAGGCCTGGCAGAAACGCTAAAACAGAAAAAGCTCTACTTCTACTCTTCCTCATTAGATATTACAGAAAATCAGGGGAAAGCGCACGCTTGTGTTTAGCCTGTTTTCTTTGTAACATCCGACTTGAGAAGCCTAAAGGCTGCTATCAGAATGAAGACGATGGCGTAAACTGCTATAATCAATGCCGCCTCGTAAAGAGCCCCGGTGTCAGCCGAAAGAAGCCCAGTACTTGGCGCGGTTATCAGTTCGCTCATGAGAAGTGGGGGGAAGCTTGTTGCCGCCCATGTTGGAAAGACTCTACTCAGATTACCGTACAGAAATCCTAAAATCGTGCTTAAGATTGATGAAGCGAAGAGTATCCCGAGGGCAAACAACATCGCAATAGTGCTTCCTCTGAAGAGTTCGCTGAACATGAATGATAAGCAGAAGAATATAAGAGAAGAGTACACAATCGCCAAAAACATTAACGGAGCGAATTGGAGACCGCTCTGGGCACCAAAAAACCAGAGTGACAAGATAACCCCTACAAAGGTTGTCAGACCCTCAACCATGGCCAACAAAGAGAATCCGCCCAAGAACTTCCCAGACATGTACTCAACCCGCTTAATGGGTTTGGAGAGCAATATGTCAGCCGTTCCATGTTCATATTCTTCAGACATTGAACCACCGCCAACTATGATGGCTATCAACTGAACAAACAAGCCACCTTCTAGCACGCCGCTAATCCATATTAGGGACGAAGCTTCATTGATCGAGAAACCCCCTACAAACAGCTGGCGTAGTGCAACCATTATCAATGTTTGAAATGCTATGGCCAGGATTATCAGAGCGAGAACTTTCTTTTTGGCTAGGGCTCTCCTCCACTCGTACCCAACGATTACAGCAACTCTTCCAAGAGCATCCATGCTACTGGCCTCCTTTTAGAGCTTGGAGATAAGCGTCTTCCAACGTAATCTTACGGAGGTTTAGGCTTAGCAACACGCCTTTTTGTTGGAAGATTTCTGAAGAGATTTCGCCCCTCACATCTTTTTTCTCCTTCAGCTCTATCAATAGCTTGTTTCCGTCCACCTTTACATCGTTCACGAACTCAAGCGCTTTAAGGCTTGAGAGGATGTTTTCGGTTACTTTCTCAACCTCGGCTTCCACTACCCATTGTTGAGTAAAAGCTTCCAACATCTGTTCGATTGGGCCCGTGAAAACGATTTTTCCCCTGTTTATCATTCCCACGTGGGTGCAGATTCGTTGAACCTCGTCCAACAGGTGGGATGATATAAAGATGGTTTTGCCATTCTTTGAGAGATTTGTGAAAAGGTTTCTGAAGTGAGCTGTGGCCTCTGGATCCATACCTATTGTAGGCTCATCCATTATCAGAATCATTGGATCGTTTATAAGGGCAAGGGCCACAGAGAGCCTCTGAACCATGCCTTTGCTGTAGTTTCCAATTTTCTTTTTGCCCCATTCTTTCAAACCGACAAGATCTAGGAGCTGCTTAGTCTTTTCCTTTCTAGTCTGCATAGGCAACCCGAACATTCTGCCCATAAAGTCAAGCAACTGCTCTGCATTGAAGAAAGTTTGAAGCGTTGGAAGCTCTGAAGCATACCCAACAAGTTGGAACGCACGAACGGGATCCTTTGAGGGATTTGCACCGGCTATCTGAACTTCTCCTTGATTTGGTTTAAGGAGACCCAGCATAGTCCTTATAGTAGTTGTTTTTCCCGCCCCATTTGGTCCAAGATAGCCGTAAACGCAGCCTTCATCTACTTTAAAGGAAACCGCGTCCAAAGCCTTGAATTTTCCGTAGTACTTTGTCAGGTTCGAAACGTTCAGGACCGAATGGGATGCCAAACAGATTACCCAGTTCTTAACTATCTTGTGTAGGCACCTAATAGCATTTGGCGCGCGCTAATCTGGAGGTCATCACGCCGCCTCATATTCCACGCGACGTTTTTTGGGTTCTCCACTCAGAAGTGCCAGTATGACACTTGCTCCGGGCAGAATAAACCCGACTGGCGACAAAGGGAGGGCCGCAGCTCCCGGTATCATCCACAGAAAGGCCGGTAGTCCCAGGCCTCCGCCGGCGACTGCTCCCACCAACACCAGTAATCCACCTGATCCCTGTTTTCGCAACAAGACGAGTATGCCGCCGATAATCATCAGTAATCCACCTATGTAGAGGGAGGGCAACAAAAGAAAATATGCATAGTTCGTCGCATACAAAGCGAGGACTCCGCTCACAAGTCCTAACGCGGCTGAAGCTCCACGATAAACAGTTTTTCTCCCCGCATCTCTGGAATCAGACTGCGCCGCTCTGGAGGAATTATTCGATTCGGACAAACTCAATCCTCCTAGAATAAACTGGTGAGTCTATGCTCTTATTTCTTGCGAATTGATGGTACCCGGGTTTTGCGCGCGCACAACCAACCCACTAGAAACTCTTGCCACTTCTAAACCCTCAACTCCAAAAACTGAAGAAGACAACCTAGAAGCAATAAGAAAATACCTAAATCTCTAGCGCGCTACGTGCTAATTGAGGTAATATTAAAAAGACAGAAAGATTTAGAAGATAACGTGAATAGGCGCGCCAAATGAAGATCAGACTAAGAAAATTCAATAATTCTATCAGTTGGTTAATATCGTTTGGTTTATCTGTTGTAGGATTTTGGTTAATACTAAGTGAGAGACTTAGACTGATAAGCACATGGGGTGGTCAATTTCATACAGTCATTCCTGCGATCATCGTGATAGTTTTGCTATATCTTGCTCCTGCAACCGTTGCCTATGCCATCTTTAGAAAGTACTTGTCGTCTCTGGGTTATATTATAGGGATAGTAACCTCTGCTATTGCTATTTATTCCTATTTTTCGTGGCTTCTCTTACACGCGGTAGGAGGAGGACCATAAATGCTCAATTCGACTAGCGCGCGCCTTTCCTCGACCTCTACCTTACCATGAGAAACAATGGACTACCTCTACTTCTTCCCCTTCTTTTTCCACACCCCACAAACCAGAAAAACCCGATCTCCCCGAAAACATTGTTTCCTCCCAAAAAACCCCCAAAAAAGAGCAGAAACCCCCCTTCACCATGCAAAAAAGACTCAGAAAGAAGAAGCCAAGTGGTAACCTATAAAAAATTAAAGTTTACCCCCAACCCAAAACTGTACAACGTCTGGCTCTCGCCAAACTCCCGGCGATCCGAGTAAGGCCCGTTTGCCCAAAATGCGACCCAAGGATTCCTGTGGTTTTTCTCTTAAACGATCTGAAAAACTGCACTCTGTGAGAATGGTGAACCGATCTCAGACTACCAAAAGGTCTCTTAGCATGCATCAAACAAGACATCGTCTTAGGCACCGCTCTGTATTTTTTATTCCTTGACTATTGCTAGAAGTTGCCGCCTTGAGTGGCATTTGAGTTGAGTCTTCACTGATTGATGAAGCAAAAAACTCTGCTGAAGACAAGAAGGGCCCCCTAGGGGGGTAGGGGTGTTTTTGGTGAAAATCACGCGAAAACGACGTGCAGTAGACCTTGAATCCATTAAGGCGTTTTAAGGTTCATTGAAAAATCGTTTGTCGTTCACGCCGCAACACCTCATCTTCAATCTTGTCCCTAGTGTATCCGAACATTCCGAGTAAAGTTTCCCCAGAAGAAAGCAGCATCTTAACATATTCTCTAACATCATAACGCATCTTAGGCTTCAACAACTCAGCAGCAGCAACCCTCTCATTGACCCATTTAGACTCAGCGTTAACAATCAAATACTGCACTGTTTGTCCTGCGTGCACGTCAAAACCAGCCTTCGCCAACTGTCTAGCAGCGATAGCTTGGAAAACGTCATGACTGTAACTCAACGGTTCCTTCGAAATCCTCTTAGCAACCAGAAGGTCCTCTAAATCAACCTGACCGTCAATCAACCTGCAAGCATAATCCCTCAAAATGCCAAGACCTTCGGGAATCCTCTTTCTAAAACCCTCTAAACTCGTAGCTCCCGCAAGTTTCTTAATCAGTTCCATTTGAGCCTCAACGATAAAAGCAGGAGTATCCCCGCGCCTAGCTTCCACACCTCTAAGTTTTATGTCGCCATTTTCAAGCACACCGTAATACCTGTTCAAAACTGGAACACCTTCTAAAACTCGTGAAGGCAGAAAAACGATCCAACGATACTTTCCCTCAACACCCAAAGAAACTTTGACAGTATCTGAAACCTCACGGCAAAAATCAACAACCTCCCTAGGCGAAGCGTCAACTTTCTTCAGCCACAAAGAATCCACGATACCATGAATAACCTCAAATCCATGCTCCTCAGCCATCCTCGCAGTCTTCAACAACACGTCCCGGGCAAAAGCACACACGGCAATGTGCGCGTCAACCCGTCCAAACCGCGCGTTCCTGTACCCCAAATAACCAAAACACGTCACCAAAATCCATTTGAGAGCCGCCTGTCGCATGTTATAAACATGCTTTAAATTCTCATCCTTTACTTCCCTCTTCAAATCCTTATATTTCAAACGTTTCCTCAACAACACCTCCAACGTTTTGGGCACTATACCCTTCCTTTTCTCACAAATATTGTATCCCAACTCGGGAACACGAACACTAGAGTTTGGACAACACTTGCAGAGAACGGTCTCGGCAGAGATGTTCCGCGTCAACATCAACGTCGGAAACATCGACGTGAAATCAACCTCAAACACGTCAGTGTGAAAACCGATCTTCGGCTCAAAAATGAATCCGCCACGATCGGCAACAAGCAGTTCCCGCGCGGTCTTGAAGGACTCTGGCTCGTTTTTTTTCCACGGAATCAGAATGTTTTCTTTCCATGCAGTGTAAAGCTGTAGAGAGGACATTATAGTTCCGATAGACGCTCTTGAAGATCGATGAATAGGAACTCTGCAGGTTCTTGAAACCTCGATGAGTCCTTCTAAACCGCAAGCAGTATAGATGAACGTGTTATTCACGTCGATGTGCACTCTGCCGAAAAGTCTTTGCATCGGAGCCTTGTGATAAACTCGACCGTAAGAGAAGAATGTAGTTCCTCCACTCTTGATCGACTTCAGAGGAATCTCCTCTCGGCTAAGTATAAAACGGTCCAGAACGCCGTTGACGAAGGCACGATGAGCGAGATAGGGTAACCAGAAGGAATCTCCTCCTTCCGTAAAAACTATGTCGGGATCCAAATTCTTGAAAGATTTAACAAGCTCAAGAATCTTTTCCTCCTCGCTGCCACCATCGATGACTATCGTTTTTCCATCACATTCCAAAGAAAGCCGATCTATCTTATCAGTGAGCTTTTGAGTGACTCCTTCCTTCTTGACACCCACTTTAAGCCATAACGAACGTAAGTGTGGAAGAGAATAGTCGACGCTTTCAACTGAGTCAAGCAAGTCGTAGCAGAGGCGTTTTCCAGAAGCGACGACCATCACGTGTGCAAACGGAAAAATATCCTTATCGTACAGATAGGCCTGCGAAACTGCGACATCGACGTTGTAGAAACGCAGTCTTTCATTCTTGCCAAGTCTGAGCAGTTCTCGAGCAAGATACGAGACTTTCGTATGATCTTTGACACTGACCTCCAAAACTTTACGCGTACAACGCTCCATAAAATCGGCGTTCTTCACAACCAGATGTGTGTCTGCTACCAGATTGTTACCCTTAGCTTTCTCGGCTAAATGTTTGAGATCAGAAAAACTTCCAGAAACATAACATCTGTAAATGAACCTGTCAACGAATCGAATGCGCTCGCCGTTTTCTGTGATAAGCCAAACAGTAATCTCGTCCGGACCCGAAGGGTAAACGTCAAACACCCATCCTTTAACGGGATTAAGTCTGACGAAGCCTTTTTTCAAGTCGCTCAAGGCTCTCTCGAATCTCCATGAGTTCTTTCTTTTGGCTTAGCAGAATGGACATGAACATTGCCTCGGTGAGTATGGGCCTTGTTGCCATTCCGCCAGCTGATGCGTAGATCCTGCACGCGTTCATCATTCTGTCAAATGCTTCTTCGTCTTTATCGCGCAAAGCTCTCTTGAAACCTTCCCAACGCATGATCTCTTCTTCTAAAGCTTGTCTGTAAGACGGAACGGTTCTACCCAAGACTTGCACCTCCATATGCGCGTGCATGATCGCGTTGTTGATCAGCGGTAAAATCCATGCGGAACGGTCTGATGCAAGGATGGTCTTCTAAAATGACACTCACGACTTGCCTGTTCCTCTTCAACTTGATCAGAACATTGGACCTTCCGAACAAAGCAGCTTCAAAGAATAAACTCTGTCCAGATCGGCTCCGCGGAAAATAGCTGACGATAACCACAGTCTGCTTTTCGGATGCGATTTCTGAAAGTTTTGAACAGATTCTCATGAAAAGTTCTCTGCCCTCCATTTTAGGCATGTCACGATCAAGAAATAGAGATGCAACATCTGAAACGATTAGGAGTCTAGCTCTCTTTTTTCGCAGAACAGGATACACTCTGTCAAGAACCAAAGATGAAAGCTGGTAAGCCGTGAAAGCTCTTGAAACGTACACTTTGTCTAAAGCTGCCTCGCAAGCCAAACCGTAATCGCGTGCGATTTCCGCAACTTCGTAAGGGCTAAAAGAGTTGCCGCCGTCCACAAAAACGGTAGACGAGTCTAAACCTCCGCACCCGATGGGTAACTGAGCGCGGACAGACAGAACCGAAGACATGAATGAAGCAGCATTACCACGTATAACAACAAAATCGCCAGGTTCAAACCCTGTGAAAACATCGTCTAGCATAGGGAAACCGAGGGAAAGACGTCTGAGTTTGTTGATTGATAAAATAGACATGCGTAGCTCCCCAAATCAAAATGGAAAGCTGCGGATAAACCAGATAAACGTTCACTGGAAAAACACTATGCAACGCTTAGAGAGATAGGTTAAAGTGAACAGTCAAAAATAATGCTTCTGAGGCTGCGGCATGAAGAAACCTGACTTCGACTTCGTTAACGAAACAAACATGGGTCTTTTGACCGACTTCTACGAGCTGACCATGTGCGCAAGCTATTTTGAAGACAAGAGAAACGAACCAGCAACGTTTGATCTTTTCATACGCAAACTGCCTCCTCAAAGGTCATACTTCATTTTCGCCGGGCTAGAACAAGTGTTGCTTTACCTTGAAAAGGTAAGGTTCACTGAAGAACAGATCAACTACCTGAGAAAACAGAAGCTGAATGAAGAGTTCCTGGAATACCTTAGAACCTTCAAGTTCACTGGCGAAGTATGGGCCGTGCCTGAAGGAACCATAGTCTTTCCAGACGAGCCTCTGATTCGAGTCACCGCGCCCATGATTGAAGCTCAGCTGGTAGAGACCTTCATTCTTAACACGGTCAACCTGCAGACTATGTTGGCTACAAAGGCCTCAAGAGTGATCTACGCAGCACAGGGCAGATCAGTGATAGAGTTCGGGCTCAGAAGAACTCAAGGAACTGATGCTGGAATGAAAGCAGCCAGATGCAGCTATCTCGCCGGAGCTGAGGGCACTTCAAACGTTCTCGCAGGCATGAAGTACGGAATTCCCGTTTTCGGAACGATGGCGCACTCTTATGTCATGTCCTTTGACCATGAGATAGACGCCTTTAGAACGTTCGCGAAGACATTCCCACACAACTCAACTCTGCTCATAGACACGTATGACTCACTAGAAGGTGCAGAAAACGCTGTTGTCGTCGCCAAAGAGCTAGAGAAGCAGAGGAACAGACTAAATGCGGTTCGCCTCGACAGCGGCGACTTGCTGACCCTGAGCAAAAAGGTGAGGCATATTTTGAATTCTCACGGTCTTCAATACGTCAAGATCTTCGCCAGTGGAGACTTGGACGAATACGCAATCACGGATTTATTGAAAAATGACGCCAAGATTGATGCCTTCGGCGTAGGGACGAGGATGAGCACATCTTTCGACAGACCTTACATCGATGTCGTCTACAAACTCTCGGGTATAGTCGAGCGGGGAACGTTCGTCCCGACTATGAAATTAAGCACGGGCAAGATCACTCTACCCGGGAAAAAACAGATTTTCCGTCAGACTGACAAAAATGGAAAATACGTTCGAGACATCATCGGCCTTGAGAATGAAAAGGTTCCCGGAGAACCCCTCTTGATTAGGGTCATGGAAAGAGGTCGTAATGTCTATGAAACACGCAAACTTGCCGAAATCCGAACAGCCACTTCCATGAACTTCTCGCGACTTCCCGACAAATATAAGAAGCTTACAAAAGCCTCTTTGTATCCTGTGAAGTTGAGCCCAGAACTAATGAAGGTCAAACGTCAGCTCACCGAAAAGTTGAGGATTCAAGAGCATTCAAAGTGAAAACGACGAGTGTGTGCTCTGAGCCCCCGGGGGTAGGGTGTTTTTGGTTCGAAAACAATCAAAAATCGTGGATCAGTCGGAAAGAATGTGCTAATGCCTTCTGGCGGCTGCTTCTTTGGGCCTTCCCATTCCAGCGGGTCTAAATATTGGGGAAGAGTGAGGGGTTTAGATCATTGCTCTGGGTTCTTCGATTTTCCTGAGCAGAGGACGCAGTGTTGGTTGGGCAATTCCGTCGTCTCCTGAATGGTTTTTGAACATGCTCGGTGAGCCTATTTTTCTGCATATGAAGTTGAGCGAATCCTCTGTGAAGTTCAGCATGTTCTGTCCGTCGGTCGTTAGTTTATAGACTTTCCTGGGTCTTTCGCTGCTCATCTCCCAGTCGCTTTTGACAAACCCCTTCTTCTCGAGCGTTCCCAGTAGCGGGTAGATTGTGCTTGGACCGAAGTAGACACCGAAGCTTCTGCGTATTTTCGTTATTATCTGGTAACCGTGCATTGGTTGTCCGTTTAGGAACTGTAGTACTATGAGGTCGAGAAGGCCTTTCATGAGTTTTGTTTGAACTTCCTTTGAGTTATTCATTCAGACACACCTTTGTTTTGTAGATCTGTTCAACAGTCTGCCTGTTGAACGGGTATACAATATGTCCTCTTCCAGACATATCTTGAGTCTCTATAGAGCATATACGGCGATATAAACGTTCATGCTTAGCACAAGCATAAACAAACATAATCAAACATACACGGAAACCATCCCTTCGAACATAAATCTAATAAGCTGAAACATCAACATGTACAAAAAGAGACATAACCAGACCGTGGAAAAGTTGTCCGAAACCTACAAAAAAGAACTTGTACAACGCATAACCAGAAACTTGCTAGACGTCCAAATTTTGAGGCTTGTGCGCATGCAACCCATGTGGGGGTACATGATAAAAAAGCAGGCTGAAACGAGGTTTGATGTAAAACTCAGACATGGCGCATTGTACCCGCTTCTGAACGCCTTGGAGAAGAACAGTTTTCTAACCAGAGAGGAACAGCCCAAAGGCGGAAGAACAAGAAAAGTGTACAAAATAACCTCTAAAGGCGAGCAGTACCTTGAAGCCTACGAGCATGTTCTAAAGGAACAATTGAACAGAAAAGATGTCAAGTCAACGCATTAGTCGAGCCGCGTCGTCAGTTCTTAAATACGGCCTGCACATAACGTAGGCAATATGCAAGAGCAAGAACGCCAAAAACCATCTCTAGCTCTTATCAAAGAGCTGCAGGAACGCAGCAAACAGTGTCACGAATTTGTTAGATCAAGCTTCAGGTCAGAGAGAATTGAACATCCACAACTGCGGAAGGCGCTTGAACATTATTTCTCCTACTGGAACGATTTCACGCATCCAGGACTGTTCTCAATCGCTTTTGAAGCGTCCGGAGGCAAACCAGACAAAGCTCTAAGACCCCAAGCGGCAATTGCGATGATCGCCGCAGGCTTCGACATCCATGATGACATTATTGACAAGTCCCTTAAGAAGCATGACCACTATACTGTCTTTGGAAAGTACGGGCAAGATTTGTCTTTGCTGCTCGGAAACGCGTTTATGATAAGCGGCCTAACCCTCCTGGAACTCTCCGTTTCAGATCTCCCAGTGCGGAGGTCCCAAATGACGATCGAGATCATGAAGAGACGCCTCTTTGAGGCTGGAAACGCCCATGCACTCGAACTCCCGCTCAAAGGAATCACGTCTGTTTCACCAGACAAGTATCTCCAGATTCTGGAGATGAAGGCAGCAAGCATCGAGGCAGACATGCACATCGCGGCGCTAATAGCATCTGATAGACCAGAAGTGAGTGAGGTCTTGCGTGAATACGGTAGAATCTTGGGCACACTAGCAGCGCTTAGAGAGGAATTTGTGGACGTTTCCGACCCCGCAGAACTGAGCCGACGCGTAAACTCAGAAGCTCTCCCGATCCCAATAATGTATGCAGTGAAGGGATCCAAAACGAAACGGGCCATAGAGAAGAAACTAAGGAAAACGAAGCTCACGCAAAAAGACGTTAACGGACTCTTGGACTTGCTGTCACAGTCTGAACTCGTCGTTAAATTGAAAAACAAAATGGAGAAAATGTCCAGTAGAGCACAATTTTTAGCCGGTAGCATAAGTAATAGAAAGTGCAGACTGCTACTCAAGAGACTAGCAACATCTATGATGGAGGATCTCTAGAATCTAGAATGGTAGTACCCTAACTGGGACGTTCCGCTTCTTAGCCTTCGTCATCTCAATCCCTCAACTGTATACCTGTTCAACAGGCATTACTTAAGTCTTTTGTTGAACAAGAATACAGTTGCCGGCTCAACAAACGTTTTATGATCAAACGTATGATTGGTGTTTAGCGGTCGCCATAACAATGTCGCCGAGAAACATCCTCAGTAACCGGATTTCATTGAAAGAGTTCGCTCCAGCTGTTGTTTTGGTACTAAACAGTCTTGTTTGGCTTACTTTGTTCACTCAGACGTTGGGAACCTTGATCGATAGAACAGTTCCCATGCCTACGGAAAACGTGCTCTTGCACGGTGTCTACTACGGCGGAATGGCTATTGGAGCCGTTTTGGGCGCGTTCGTTTTCCCGCGGCGAAGAGAAAATTACCTACTATATTGGATGCTCATGGGTTCCGTCGTTACAACAATGTCTCTCCTAATCAACTCCGAACAACTCTACGTCGATGCCATTGTGCTCATCGCCGCTGGAATGTCAGCTGGACTGGGACTCCCTTCGAGCTTGGCATATTTGGCGGATACAACGGTCGTTGAGAACAGAGGAACCTACGGCGGCATAACTTGGAGCACGGTTGGCTTCGGCATTCTCGCCTTTGCACTAGCACTGACGTCCATGGATCTCGTTACAACCTTCCTTGCACTAGCCGTATGGAGAGTGGCAGGACTGCTACTCTTCTTCATCTTGGCACGACTTAGAGGGAAGCTAGAGCTACCCCCTTCAAAACCGCGATATGGCGCAATCTTGAGAAGAAGAGATGTGGTGCTGTACCTCTTGCCTTGGATAATGTTCTCGCTCATCAATTTCACGGAGGCTCCTATACTGGGCAAGGTTTTTGGAGAATCTCAAGAACTTATCGGGGTTGTCGAATTTGCGATAACAGGCATCTTCGCAACCGTTGGGGGCATAGTGGGTGACTTGGTGGGAAGAAAACGAGTGGTGATAGCAGGTTTCGTGATACTGGGAATCGAATACGCTGTCTTGAGCCTCTTCTCAAGCTTTGCAGCCTCTTGGTACATATACACGCTCTTCGATGGAATAGCTTGGGGTCTGTTCGCTTCCGTCTTTTTCATGACACTGTGGGGAGACCTTGCAGAGACAAATCAGAAAGAAAAGTTCTACGTGTTAGGAGGACTTCCTTACCTGCTTGCGGGCTTCATTCCAGCGCTTGTGAAACCTTTTCTAGGAACAATAGAAACTGCGACTGCCTTCTCTATTGCAAGCTTCTTCCTTTTCTTAGCAGTTCTTCCTCTCATTTACGCACCTGAGACTCTTCCTGAAAAGAAGATAAAGGAAAGGGAACTCAGAGACTACGTTGAAAAAGCAAAGAAGACCAAGGACAAATACGTTTAAGAGAGCAGATTCTGCTTCTTGAACAGAAGCGACATGTTCTTTCACGTAATACTGACCACAGAATGCAACTCACAGTGCAGCTATTGCTACGGCGAAGCTTTGCAAGACTGGCATGATGATCTCCCTGGTCTGGAAGTGGATTATTCGCTACCGAAGAAAATCACCTATCCAATAACGCAGCTAAAGGAATTCTGCGTCAATGATCCGAACTGCGTGCTGACGTTCTATGGTGGAGAACCACTACTCTGTATCGATGAGATGAGACAAATCATGGATGAAGTACAACCAACACTTTTCATGATACAAACAAACGGACTCCTCTTAGATCGTCTGGAACCGGAATATGTCAACCGCTTCCACACAATTCTCGTCTCAATCGACGGCGACGAGACGCTTACAGACTTCTACAGGGGAAAAGGAACCTTTAGAAAAGTCATCAACAACCTGAAACTGATAAAGAAAAACGGATTCAAAGGTGAATTAATCGCAAGAATGACAGTGATGGAAAACACTGACATTTACAAACAGGTAAAATGGCTCTTGGAAAACGACGAGTTCCATTTCTCATCTATTCATTGGCAGCTCAACGCAGGGTTCTGGAAGACCGATTTTGAAAGAAGAGGCTTCAAGAAATGGAGCGAGGAAAGCTACAATCCAGGCGTGCAGAAACTAGTTCAGCTGTGGGTTGACAACATGAAAGACAAAAGAGTCGTCTTACGACTCTACCCACTACTCGGTATCGCTGAATCAATGTTGTCGGGTGAGAGAAGCCTTCTGCGGTGCGGTGGTGGATGGATAAACTATGCTATTCAGACAGATGGCCGCATAATTCCGTGTCCAACCATGTGGGGAATGAAAGACTACTATCTCGGACACATCAAAACGGCAAACCCGTTGAAACTCAGCAGCGTGTTCGTGAAAGAACCATGCACCAGATGCGATGACCTTAATCTGTGCGGAGGACGCTGCTTATACGCGAACGTGATGAAACGGTGGAGTCCAAAAGCATACAATCACGTCTGCGAAACAGTGCACAGCCTAACAGAAGCGGTTTCGGAGCAACTGCCTAGAATGCAGGAGCTTATTGACGAAGAGAGAATCAAGTTGAAAGATTTTGACTATCTCAAATACAATGGCTGTGAGATAATTCCTTGAGTTTTTCTTGCATCCACTAAATTGCTTCCGTTTTCTGAATAGGTTACCCTAGTTAACGGCGTAGCAGATGAGCGAGAGCGCGCGCTATATGAGCATCACTTGGTTGCTTTGTCCAACATAAGACGGGCAATCGACTGGCAATCGGACTTGTTACTAGAGGGCTGGGCTTATAAGATGCGTCCAAAAAGAAGAAACTCAGTTTCCCCAAGAAAGTCGTTTTGCTGGACTCTTTTGGAATTATCTCCCCTCGAATACTGGAGAGAGTAAACCAGAAAAGAGTGTGTTGGGGTAAAGTTTTATCCCAACCCAACCCAACAGAACTGCTGGAATGGGAAAAGGTTCAGTTGACCAAATTTCCCTTCGTGATTTTTCCAATATGCTTCCACATTTTCGGAATGGTACTGCTGAACAAACTATGCCATTCTTCATTCTGCGCAAGCTCTTGAGCAAACTTCAATGATAGCCAAATCGCAGTCGTTGCCATTGTCATGAGAGCAAGCAGTATCACTTGTTTGAACCTTTCCTTGCTGTACTCTCCAATCACAGCTTTTGTTTTGCCCTTCTCTACTTTGGTAAAAAGAGAAGTGCTCTTGTCCAGATCACAAAACGAGAGATGTTGTATGCAAACACATTCACGCTGTCAGATTTTGGCTAGCCCTCAATGGTAAATTAGAAGAGAAAAACGATCTTCAAGAATGCAAGTGGTGTGGCTCAAAAGTTGTAATCAGATATGGAAAAGAAGCGAACAAGCAAGTTTTCAAGTGTAACAACTGTGACCGCAAATTCGTCATTGACGAAGGGTTCAAGAAGATGCGCTATGAACCTAAGATCATCACCATTAGTTTAGACCTCTATTTCAAGGGAACGAGCCTCAGAAAGATTAGCGACCACTTAAAGCAGTTTTACGGTTTGAACATTCATTTCAGTACTTTGTATCGTTGGATAGGCAAGTATGTCACGTTGATAGGCAAATATGCGGATTCGTTGATTCCTCAGCTTTCGGGAAACTGGAATGTTGACGAAATGAAACTGAGATGTAAAGGCGATTGGGTATGGCTATGGAATGTCATGGACAAAGAAACAAGATTCCTTCTAGCTTCAACAATTTCCGAGAAGAGAGAAGTTGAAGACGCAAGAAACGCTTTCCAGAAAGCTAAGAACATGGCAAAATCCAAGCCTATAACAGTTACAACAGATGGACTTCAATCCTATCAAGATGCTTTCAACAAAGAGTTCTTCACTCTCAGAAACCCAAGAACCGAGCATGTTCGTTCTGCTGGAATTAGAGCAAGTAGACGAAACAACAATGTTGTGGAAAGATTGAACGGAACGGTGAGAGAACGAAACAAGGTTATGAGAGGGCTTAAAAACGAAAACACGCCAATTACAAAGGGTTTTGAACTGTATTATAATTTCTGTAGGTCGAATCAAGCATTGAACGGAGAAACACCAGCGCAAAGAGCAGGAATCGGCATTAATTCAGAAGAAAACAAATGGCTTGGACTGATCAAGGCAAGTCTTCAAAAAGCAAAACACCAACAAGATTACTAGCTTTGCTTTCTTATGCGGTATCATCATGCTGTACCATCGTTGTCTGTTTGTTCAGCAGTTATGCAGATAAGCTTATATGCACCAATATTGTTAAAATAAGTAGGAAAACAAAAATGGGAAGATTGAATATTCACGTAAAGGATGGTGTGGAGTCCAAGTTCAGAGAAGAGATATTCAAAAGGAAAGGGATGAAAAAGGGAAATCTGACCAAAGCAGTAGAAGAAGCAATGTTGCTATGGATGACTGCACCTACTAAAAATGAACAACGAATCCATAAAGAATAAATGCACGTATACTAAAATGAAACTAGCTGAAGGAGAAAGATTTATGCCAAAAACAAAGAGTGAATTTGAGTACCTACTTTCAATGCATGACTTGGGAAAATACGTAGGGAAGTGGATAGCCGTAGTAGACGGGAAGATTGTTTCAACAGCCGATAGTGGAAAGGAAGTACTCAAGGAATCAAGAGACAAATGTCCTGAAAGAGCTCCATTAATTCTGAAGGTACCCACTCATTCCGTGATGTTGTTGTAAATGGATGAATGTAGCGATTGTCTCAATATAAAAGAAGATCATCACATGAACCTATAACATGTGATTACCTTCACTATCGTTTGCCAAATGGACGCATGATTCTTCTTCCTCTTATTCAAATTGAACTCGTTTCAGCAACGGAGAGCATTCCTACAATTGCTCTCTTGGATTCAGGTGCGACTCTTTCTTTTATACAGCATGAAATGGCAGAAATGCTTGATGTACTTTCGGACCCGAACGTGAGCCTCATTGATGTTGCCACCGCTGGCGGCACTAGACAGTTTAAAGGTGTCAGACTCAGTAAGTTATCGCTCATAGCTGGAGGAAGAATCTTCTCTGATTTTTCTAATTTTCCTATACTGATTCCATCTCAGCAAGCGAACGATCTGCCTTATGCGATTCTCGGTAGAGATTCAATTTTTAAGAGATTCCATGTCACATTCAAAGAAAAGTCTAAGAAGTTCACGCTTGTTCATCATAAATATGCGCATTGAGAAATCAGTCAAGGACTTCCTTCTTCATACTCTCCATCATACTCCATTAGTTAGTAGTATCCGATTCGCCACCGTTTTTGCAACACCGAAAACGAACACCACAAGACGAAACAGAACCCGTTGGGATTAAAGTTTTATCCAAACCAAAAAAACGACGATGCCCTGCTTTGGAAAAACGAGCTTAGCAGGACAGTATACAGGATTCAGTCAACAATAGGAAGTAAGAGCAGTAATAGGGGGTAGTATAGAATCGAGTATAATCCTATGCTACGGAAAAGTTATAGCTAAACCTTTTGCATAGGTGGATAAGAAGGGAATTGAGGGAGCAAGCTTGATGCATGGAATGCGGATTGAAAAAGTAACTGAACATTGTATAGAAGCTTGTTATTGTTGCATGACTGAAACTCCTGCAGGCGTCTCTTGGACACAGACTTTGCCAGAATCAAAGAAATGGTTCAAAAGCAATTTGGGGAAACACGTGGAAGGGTACCATTTGGTTGAAGGCAACAGAGTCGTCGGTCACATCTACTGGGAAACATCGGACAAGGCTTTACTTCCATATAGGATTGAGCCTGAAGTAGCTTGTATCTACTGCACAGAAATGCTTCGCAACCACATGCACAAGGGATACGGAAAAATGATGTTTGATTACGTGAAGGAAGACCTTAGGAAAAAAGGGTACAAGGGTATAATAGTGGATGCCACAAGCTTCAAAGAATACATGCATTACGAGCACTTCCAAAAACAGGGATTCAGAACAATGAAAGAGCACGGTCCATTCAAACTAATGTATTTTCCATTGTTAAAGCAAACAGTTGAAGTGGAACCGCTAGAACTGAATTACCGACCTTCGAAAGACAAAGTAGAAGTAACTTTATTCGGCAACTTCTTCTGTCCGGTTGGAGCATACATGTATCGATTGTTCAAAAAAGTAGCCCAAGGCTTTGGAGACAAGGTTAAGTTAGTCGAAATTCAAGCAACGCCTGAAACAATACGTGAATATGGCACTACAGACCCATTGGTCAACGGCAAAATCAAGATATTTGGACCAGCCTCTGAGAAAGATGTACAAAGGGTAATACAAGAGGAAATTGAGCAATTCAAGAAATAGCGTCCGTGAAAAACTCAAGCTTCACGCCTTCAATTACATCAAAGCCTGATTTACCTGGCACGAGACCCTGTTCCTCGCTCTTGTGTTGTATCACGAATACGGGGTAGCCTTTTTTTCTGAAAAGGTCTATTGCCGCGTTCATGCATTCAATGGCTGAGTTCAAGGAGTCGGAACAGGCTGGGCCTATGCTGAAGAATTCCTTCTGCATGTCTATTATGAGTAAGGCTGGTTTCATTTCTATTCTCCTTTATTGGATTCTATTTTGAGCTGCAGTGTAATCACCATGAGAATGACCAATATTAAGACTAACCATGAGTAAATGTTCCAGTTGATCATAGCTGTAAAGAGAAGGATCACAACTGCCATTACAGTCAAGAGTTGATCTTCAGCGTGTGTTTTTTGTTGCAGTGTCACCGATTTGATCACGCTCTCCGAGTATGCTAGATCGTTGTGGGTTGATACCGGATGATGAATAAGCATTGTGCCGTCACATGCTGGTATAATCCTAAATACGTCCTGACCCGCATTTAATGATGGAGGTAGTTGCATTGCCGCTCTTTGAGGTAGTTCTGAAAGTGACTCATGATTGTCCTTTCGCCAATCTTTCACGGAAATATCCTTCCATCAAGATGTTTACGTGGTGTAACAGGGAGCATGAGGTTCACG
>Ga0315296_10000745_pt1 | contig 29381 bp, 35 predicted proteins | sample YL17G14_18_MG_FD_203921 | JGI IMG/M metagenome (GOLD analysis project Ga0315296, IMG submission 203921) | Sediment microbial communities from Yellowstone Lake, YNP, Wyoming, USA - YL17G14_18 | ecosystem: Environmental > Aquatic > Freshwater > Lake > Sediment | place: USA: Wyoming | collected... | reverse complement strand
ACTACACTAATAAACCCGGTCTCAAAACCTATTGCTACAATCCAATGAATAACATGGTTCAAATCATCTTTCCATATAAATTTTCTTAACCACCAATCATCGATTAAAATAAGGACAAGTTGACCATTTTTTAATGATGCTATAACATCAGCAAGTATAGGTTTCCTTGATATAAATTTTACACCAGCTTGTTTAGCAGATGTCAATTGAATATTTTTGTAAAATTTATAGTATTCTAAATCTTCCTTTTTTTTGTTTTTTGAGATATTTTCATATTTTAATGGTATTTTTAATTCAGAAAATGTCGGTTTTTTTACCTTAGTAATTACTGTTACTTTTAACTTTCTACGTGCGATTAGTGAAGCAAGACCTTCTACTGAACTAAATTTAAAAGGCAATGCTAAAGCTTCTTTCCATAATTCAAATTCATTTTTTCTTGTTAATTTGATCTTTTTGAAAAATCTTAAAATCATTAGTGCCGAAGCAGCACCGCATGAATAATTTGTTGTTTCTTCATAAAATGGAACTTTGAGCAATATTATCAACCTACATCAAAATATAAATTTTACATATAAACTTATATATTAATCTTTAAATTTAATGTTATGAAATTTTGCTTTTTATGTGGTAAGGAAACTGAAAAATTGATAGAAGGCTACTGTGAAAGGTGCTATAATAAAGAGTTTCAATTAATAAAAGTTCCAGAAAAAATCCCATTCATAATATGTTGCAAATGCAATATGATAAAACACAAAAATAGCTGGAAAGAGTTGGATACCGACGATATAATAAAAGAGAATATAGAAATTCTAGGAAAGAACGTCAAAATAAATATAGAAAAAAATGATATTGCACATGTTTATGTTAAAGGTTTTCTAAAAAACTCTAAAAAACAGAAAGAAGAAGTTCATAATGTAATATTAAAACAAAATAAAACAGTATGTCCATTTTGTTCCAGAAGGCATGGAAATTATTATGAAGCAATACTACAACTAAGGGGAAACATCTCTGAAGAGATACTTGATTTTGTAGATGAACAAATAATATTAGCATCCAAAAAAGACAAAAAAGCCTTTTATAGGGTAGAGAATATAAAGAATGGGTTTGATTTCTATATAGGAAGCAAATCATTAGCTGATAAGATAGCAGATCTCTTGAGAAAGAGATTCAAGGCCGAGACCAAAAAAAGCTTTCATTTGGTAACAAGAAAAGAGGGAAAAGATATTTATAGGAGTGTTGTTTTAGTAAGGGTGCAGTGACCTTATGGCAGAGGAAGAGATTATAAGGGTAAGAATACCCAGAAAGGGTGAGATTCTTGGAGTTGTTACAGCAATGCTCGGTGCAGGTAGATTAGAGGCTAAATGTGAAGATGGACTTACAAGAATTTGTAGAATCCCTGGAAAAATGAAGAAAAAGATATGGGTAAGAATGGGCGACCTGATACTAATAAAACCTTGGGTTGTACAAACTAATGAGAGGGGAGATGTAGAATGGATGTATACAAAAGCCCAGGCAAGTTGGTTAAAGAGAAAGGGATTTGTAAAAACTCTTTCTTCAGAAGTACTTTGATTCTTTTATAAAATCTTATGATTTTTATGGAGCTTATAGAACAGATGGAAAACTTAACTAATAGTTATAATTTCGCTTCCTGTAGAAATACATAAACCTTAGAATGTTTAGAGCCTCTTAGTATCATATTAATAGCTTCTCTTGCTATAACCATTTGATCAAATTTTCCTATTATAGAAACTGTTTTTCCGTATACAGAAACTGAACATCCGCTACAGCTCTCTATCATATATCTTGTTTTACCTTCAGTCCCTATTAATCGTGCTTTTACTACTTTCATTTTATTATCCTTGAATTCTGTTAATTCAATTATTTCTAAATTTTCTTCTTCGTCAAAAAGCCTGAAAGCTTTTTCAGGAGAAAAACCTCTTCCCAAAGCTTTTATAACATTTTTTGCTCGGAAGAGTTCTAAACCTTCACCTTCAATCATAACAGAATTTTCTTCAAATGATAATTTAACGTTTAAAGTTTTCTCTATTTTTTCTCTGGTCTCTTTATCTTTAATGACCTTTATCCTATCCGTAGGAACCAAAATTACCTCTAAAATATAGACACCTATCCTATTTTTCATAGAGATTTTTCTAACCTCTTTCTTTATAGATATTAAATAAGAGATATATTTAAAAAATCTGAGAATAATAATCGAATTCTTGCTGAATATGTATGCAAGTTTAATTTAAAGTATAGTAATATTTAAAGTAAGTTAATTTATATAAAATTGAAATTTAATGTTTACAAATGGTAATTAAGCTTAAAAGGAATGAGACATAATTTGATACATCAAACAAAAAAGTGAAAAAATGACAGATGATATAAAAACTGCTGAAGAATTCGCAAAAGAAATGAGAGAGATTAGTGTAGCAGAATTTTTTGAAAAAAACAGGCATTTTTTAGGATATGAAAATACTACCAAGGCTTTATTGACAGTTGTGAAAGAGGCTGTTGATAATTCTCTTGAATTTACTTGCGATGCTGGCATACTACCAGATTTATTTATAGATCTAAAGCAGATTGAAGAGGATAAATTTAAAATAACTGTTAAAGACAATGGTCCAGGAATGGTTGAAGAGCAGGTTCCAAGAGCTTTTGGTAAAGTTTTGTATGGGTCAAGATTCCATAAACTTAAGCAGTCCAGAAGCTTGTTTGGAATAGGAATAAAAGGCGCATGCCTTTATAGCCAGCTAACAACAGGTAAGCCTATAAAAGTTACAACAGGAACTGGCAAAGGTCCTATACATGTTTTTGAGTTAATGATAGATGTTGCAAAAAATGAACCGCATATAATTTCTCACAAAATCCAGAAAAATCCAGAAAGATGGCACGGTATTCAGATTGAATTAGAGACTGAAGGAAGATATATTGAAAAAGGACAGTGTATACCTGAATTTTTGAAACAAACTGCTATTGCAAATCCTTATGCAAATATTGTTTATGACGGTCCGAATGGAAAAATCAAGTTCCAAAGAACTATAAACGAACTTCCTGTGAGACCAAAGGAGATAAAGCCTCACCCATATGGAGTTGAATTGGGAATACTTAGAAGAATGATAAGAGCTACTAAGGCAAAGAATGTAGTTAGTTTTTTAAGAAAAGATTTTTCAAGGGTTGGAAAGACATCAGCAGAAGAGATTTGCAAAATAGCAAGGTTAGATCCGAGAACAAAACCTTTAGAGTTGCAACATGAGGAATTAGCAAGATTACATAAAGCAATGCAAACGGTCAAATTAGTTGCTCCACCAACCAATTGTTTATCGCCTCTAGGAGAAGAATTGATAATAAATGGTTTGAAAAAAGAAATAGAAGGAGAATATTTTGTTGCAGTTTCAAGACCACCATCAGTTTACAGGGGTATGCCATTTTCTATAGAAGTAGGCCTAGCCTACGGAGGCAAACTAGATTCTAACAAACAATCAGAACTTTTCAGATTTGCTAATAAAGTTCCATTAATGTATCACCAAGGAGACTGTGCAACAACAGAGGCTGTTATGGAAACTGATTGGAGAAGGTATGGTTTGCAACAATCTTCTGGCTCTCTGCCTATAGGTCCTTTGGCAATATTAATTCATTTTGTTTCGGTTTGGGTTCCTTTTACAACAGAAGGAAAACAAGCAATAGCAGCCTATCCAGAAATAATCAAAGAGGTTAAACTGGCTTTACAAGATGCTGGAAGGAAACTTAACAAATTCATATCTGGTAGAAGAAGGGCCCATGAACTCCAAATGAGAGAAAGTCTTTTTGAAAAATATATTGTAGAGGTTTCTGAAGCAATTTCAAAAATTTCAGAAACTCCTAAAGAAAAGATTAAAACTGGTTTAGAAAAAATGTTAAAGAAAGGAGTTAAAGAAGGAACAGAAGAGAATGGAGAGGTTGAAGAAAATGAAACAGAAAGTAGCGAAGGATAGCCTTAAGGAATTAGGAAAAAAGATTGTAAAAGATATTGATAGCGGTAAGAATCCTTCAATGGATGTTCCAATAAGAACTTTGTCTAATGTTTTTTATGATCCTAAAACAAAATTAATAATGCTTGGGGATAGATCTGCTAAAAGATACTTCTTTAATGTAGCTCATGTTAGAAAATTTACTCAAACAGCTGAGGTTGCTGCTTTGGCAAAGGAATTGCTAAATGTTGACAAACACGTCAGTCTTAGAGAAGTTTTCTATGCTATGCGAAGAACTTTACCTAATTCAAACATAGATATAGTTGATGAACAGATCGAATCCAACAAAGCTGTTGAGGATTTGGAGCTGATAACAAATTTCCTGAGAGAGCAATTGCATATAAATGCAAACAAGCTTGGTGCTGCTGCTGGTAGAATTATAATAAAAGATAAAGGCGATTTGATTGACTTGGCAAAGTTGGGAAGCGGTGGATGGAGTATACCAAGTAATGTTGAGGACATAGAATTCAAAAAAGTTGATGCAAAATTCGTAATATACATGGAAAAGGCTGCTGCATGGGAAAGATTACACGAAGACAGACTTTGGGATAAAATGAAATGCGCGATAATAGCTTCACAAGGACAGGCTACGAGAGGTATTAGAAGATTATTGCAGAGAATGAATACAGAATTGGGTTTGCCTGTTTATGTTTTGACAGATTTTGACCCTTGGGGAATTTATATTTACTCAGTTCTTAAGACTGGTTCGATATCTTTGGCTCATATCTCAGAGAGACTAGCAATACCAGGAGCAAAATTCTTGGGATTGACTGCAGACGATGTAATAAAATATGATTTGAAAAAGCATATTATAAAATTCAAAGATGTTGATTTGAAAAGATTGAAAGAATTATCAAGATATGAATGGTTTAAGGATAAGAAGGATTGGCAGAGACAATTCAAAATGATGGAAGAACTGAAAGGAAAAGTTGAGTTGGATGCTTTGGTTACTAAAGGCATTACTTTTACTTCTGACAAATATATTCCAGAAAAAATTAAAAGTAAAGAATGGTTAGATTAAATCATTGAAGATTTTATGGAAGAAGTTTTAAAGTACGTGTTATATTAGGTTATTTTCATATACTAGCAAGAAAGGGAATAGAGCTCAACTTCTGTTAACTCTTGTGAAAGGATTGTTGTAATGTTTTTGGTCTGGTTCTTTTTCGCATGTAATTTCGTTTATACATATCTGACATCGAGTTCCCATAGTGTAGCCGCATTTAGTCATTTCTTTTCACATATATTTTTGTATCTAATCTATTAAAATTCCCACCACTCGCCAAGTTGACATAATCCGTTGCAAAAATCAGCTCATTTTTTTACTTATTCAACAAAGCATATCAACAATAATCTTTAAATACTCTCAAAAAGATATAGATTTTTACCAAGTGATATTATGTTCGCCTTAATTTAACATTGGAATAAATGCTGACTAGGCGACTAGATGATGCTTTTTCTGACAACAAAAATGTTGTCAAATTCATGATCATACTATCAAGTGTGATTTGCCAAATGAATTAATCACGACGTTGTGAGCGAATGCGATGAAATTTCCAGGGGTATACGATGGCAAAAAATAAGATGCACATCGCAAAATATAATTTGTGGTGTAAGGGTTGAAGACTGTGATAAAACATTTGAACACCTTTTGAGTCTTTAGATCATTTTGATCGATGAAACCAGCAGAGGCAAAGGATAGGGTCTGAGCAGGAAGCCAAGTGGTGGATAGCTAGACTTCAAACTCCGAAGAAGTTCGTAGCAAACTGCGATAAGTCTAGGGTAGGCGTAAGCAGCCTTTGAACCTAGAATCGATTAATGCGACCTCGTGCTAGCTTCGGCTAGCGATCCGAAAGGATTGGGAACCCGCTGGATTGAAGCATCTAAGTAAGCGGAGGAGGAGAAAGCAAATGCGATTCCGTTATTAACAGCGAGTGAAAACGGAAGAGAGTAAACCGAATCGCTGCAGAAATGTAGTTGAGATGTGGAGCTCGGTACAACTTAGTTGGTTGACTCAAAGTCTGCTGGAAAGCAGTGCCATAGAGCGTGATAGCCGCGTAGAGGAAGACCAGAAAGTTGATTCGAGAAAAAAGTACTGTTCCTCGGATATGGAGCAGGAATATAGGAGGCATCAACTCCTAACTCTAAATAAGTTTGAAGTTCGATAGTGAATAAGTAAAGAGATTGAAAGCTGAAAAGTATTCTTCAACGAAGATGAAAAGATCTTGAAACCATTTGGTTATAGTCATCTATGGTCTGAAAGGTTCTCTTGCGAAGGAAAACTGTGTAAACAGTGTGTACGAGCAAGAGATTACAGGATTATAGAGTCCGTTTCGGAACTAGAGCAAGTAAATAATTTATTTCTCTAGCGAAAAACACGGAACAGGGAGTTTGTTCTTGTGGCGAGGATAATTCGTTAAACGAAGAATCCTTAGCGAAAGCAAAAAGTGCGTAGCGAAAGTGTGGCACTAGGTCTGAAAGGGCCTGCAGTCACAGGAGCAAGACCCGAAACCAATTGATCTAACCCTTGTTAGGATGAAGCGTAGCGAAAGCTGCGTGGAGGTCCAAACCGGTGCTAGAGTAACTGCTCGGGTGAACATGGGTTAGGGGTGAAAAGCCAATCGAAATTGGTGATAGCTGGTTCCTTCCGAGATGTATCGTAGTACAGCCTCATCTGAGATAGCTAGCAGGGTAAAGCACTGATTGAGGGATCAAGGAAAGAAATTTCCAGTTTCTCTGTCAAACTAATAATCTGTTAGCATCTAAGAAGATGGGAGTGAGGGCACTTGGGTAAGCTAGGTGTCCGAAAAGCAAACAAGCTAGCCTGAGGTTAAGGTCCCTAAAAGCTGACTTAGTCACAAAGTTTGTATCAGTCCTAAAACAGGAGGGGCGTAGGCTTAGAAGTAGCCATCGCATAATCAACGTGTAACAACGGACCTCTCGAGGGCTGATGCGGCGAAAATGGACGGGAGTAAGTTAGCTACCGAGACCTCAGATTGCGAAAGCAATAGTGTAGGAAGGCGTTCTGCATGGATAGAAGCATCTGCGTGAGCAGGTGTCGACCGTGTAGAATCGAAAATCCTGCTGGAAGTAGCAGCAAAGTCTGGTCAAAATCCAGACCGCCTTAAGGGCAAGGTTTCCACGACAACATTCTTTGGTCGTGGGTAAGTCAATCCTAACCTTATTCCTAACCGAGTAGGGGAAGGGAGATCTGTTAATATTCAGATACCATAGACATACGCGTGGCAACACATGTCTAGTTGCAGACACTTTTGGATATGCTGACGTAAGTTAAATGTTGAAATCCAAGGAGTTCTGTCAGAGAGAGAATTGGATGAATGCATGAATAGCTTCGCTGTATTGTGGAGTTCAGCAAATTCCAAGAGTCCTTGAAAATGCAATTGGAAAGGATTGTCTATGATTGTACTGAGAACCGATACAGGTACCCTTGCTGAAAAGGCAATGGCGTGTCGGGATACACCAGCCTAGGGAAATCGGCAAACAGATGTAGAAGGTTAAAAATTTTCATTAAATTCTACATCTGGCTGAAACTAGAGTCGTAAGTTAGCGACAAGACTTGCCTATGCAGAGATGCATAGGTTGCAATAACAAGGAGGAGGCGACTGTTTAACAAAAACATAGCTGGCTGCTAAAGAGAAATCTTTTGTATAGCCAGTGAGGCCTGCCCAGTGCGAGTGTGTTAAAGCTGGTTTCAACCGGCCTAAGCCCTCGTTAACGGCGGCGGTAACTCTGACCGTCTTAAGGTAGCGTAGATATGATTAGATTTTTCTAGTCATACGCGAATCCCTTGTCGATTAATTGTCGACCCGCATGAATGGCTTAACGACTTCCTCGCTGTCCCGGGCTGGAACCCGGCGAACCTGCTATTGTGGTGAAAAGGCCACAGACCCTCAGTGGGAAGAGAAGACCCCGTGGATGGGGTTAAGGAGAATGAAAAGAAGTAGAAGTATCTATTTTATTTTCTTAACAAAATAATTATTTTTTTACTTCTTTAACTCTTTACCCCAGCGGTGAGCTCTGCGGTAGCCTGTCGTTGCTGTATGGTTGTGATTGCATAGCGTAGGTAGGAGCTGCCAAGCTAAAGCTTTTGGGCTTTAGATAGGCGACAATGTAAAACTACCCTTTTGCAACTGTATGGCTAACCCTCTAATAAAGGGGACACCGATTGGTGGACCGCTCGGCTGGGGCGGTACGTCCTTGATAAGGTATCAAGGGCGCCCAAAGGTTGGCTCATCCTCGTCAGAAATGAGGAATAGAATGTAAGCGTAAAAGCCAGCTTGACTGGATTCAACATGGTAATGAATCCAGACGCGAAAGCGTGGGCTAGCGAAACGCCGAGTGTTCTTGATGAATTTCGGTGACTCCAGAAAAGCTACCCCGGGAATAAGAGAGTTGTGGCGGGTGAGAGCTCCTATCGACCCCGCGCGTTGCTACCTCGCTGTCGGCTCCCCCTCTCCTGGCCGTGCAGTAGCGGCCAAGGGTACAGGTGTTCACTGGTTAAAAGGGGACGTTAAAGGGGTGCAGTAAGCTTTATAGGCATAGAGCGAGTAATATGTCTATGAAACTTTCAACGCTAGCGGGTATAGTGGGAAGCGATGGTCATCTCTCGAAAAAAGAAAGTGCCATAATTGTGGTAAATAAAGATAAAGAATTTTTAGAAAAAGAAGTTATACCACTCTTTAAAGAATTAACTGATAAGAAAATTAGTATCTCAAAATCTTCATCTGGTTATGGAGATTACAAATATCTTTTAAGAGTTTGGGATAAGAAACTTCAAATAAAGCTAAATAAAATTTATGGCATTCCCAGAGGCAAGAAATCGACTATAAAATTATCATCAATACCACAAAGAGAAATGATGAATTTTATTTTAGGATGGATTGCTGGTGACGGTTCAATAACAGTTGATAGGGAGAGACCTAAAATTGAAATATGGTCGAAAGATGTTAACTTAATTAGGGTTTTCGAAAAATTTTTATCCAATAAAAAAATTGATTCGTTAATTTTCAAAGCTTCAAATAATCGTTTCATTTTAAGGATAAGTAAAATCGATTCTGTTAAAAAATTTTCAAGATATCGCATTCCACATCCCGCAAAAGCCAGAAAGTTAAAGTGCTTATTGGCTCCTGCGGATGCTGGGTTCAGTACGTCGTGATTAGGTCGTGAGACGGGTTAATTCTTCTCGTATTTAGATATCATAACGAGCCTTAGCTACAGCTAGCTATGATGCTATGTTACCAAATACGAAAAATTCTTGATTAAGCTTCTTTAAAGGAAGGTTATGGCAATGAATGAACCGTCCCAATTGGCTATTGCCAGAATGGAGTAGCTGATGAGCCTAAACTTTTCTAAAAGTTTAATCAAAATTCCGTCTTACACTTAACGACAAAGACAGTACGGTTTATATCTTCTGAGGGTGCTGTTACCTGACCCAAAGGATGGGCGAGTACGAAAGGAACACTCATCCGTGACCTCTGGTTGATCGGTTATCTAATGGTAATGCCGAGCAGCCACGTCATAGCAGTTAACAGCTGAAAGCATCTAAGCTGGAAACTGTTGGGAAAAATAGGTAACTGGCGCGGATAGACGATCCGCTTAATGGAGACGGAGTGTACGTGCAAAGCTTCGGCGATGCATTCAGCTCGCGTTTCCCAATGCCAATTTTGCTTGGACCCCTTTAAATGCCTCTGCTGGTTTATTTCTTTTGAATTTAGAATTAGTGTTAGCTATATTTATTAAAAAATTAAAGAATCTTTATGGCTAAAATTTTAATAATCTTGATAATTGTTATAATTATTTTTATCTTAATCACTTTTACATTTGTTATAAAACCGTGTCCAACTTTATCTGAAACTTTACTATCTTCTTTAGCTTATGCATTTACTCAAGAAGAAAAATATCTTCCAGAATACTTTGCTACTTGTAGATACGAATGTCAAAAATATCCAATAATTACAAATCTTTGTTCCAGATTCTGCGTTGATAAATGTAGAATTCCTTGGTTTTTGGAATGCATGAATTCTGAAATATCAGAAATGGGAAATTGTATAGAAATTTTGAATATTTTTAAATAATTTAAAGCAATTGAAATAAATAAGTAATGGATTAAAACTAGTTAGTATACCAGATAAATGAAATTATCCATGTGAAACATTTATCCAACTATACTTTTTTAAATATAGAAACACAAAACTTGATTATGAAGAATTTATTGATTCTTGTAATAATTATTTTCATTTCATTATCAACAATTGCATTTGCACAAAGCTTTAGAGACAAAGTGATAATCTCTCCAGATATTTCATTCTTATGGAATTTTCAAAGAGGTTTTGAAGAGCTTTATAGATTTGTAAAGTTCACTCAATCAATGAAAATAGTATATTCTTTAGATCTAGCTGACAGAAGAGTTGGAGAAATGGAACTCTTGATTGACAAGAATAGAACTGATTATGTAATATTTGCAGAGAGCGAATATGAAAGAGAGATTAATAACATAGAGTTTGAATTGAATTCGACTGGTGAATTTGATATCATAGAAATATTAGAATCAGTAAAATCGGTGAATAAGACTGATGTCATACATAGATTGCAAGTTCAGATAAAAGTTTTAGGAGATATAATTACAAAAGTTCCAGGGTCTTCAAAAGATTTGGTACTTAATGCTGCAAAAAAGAGTTCTAAATTAATAGGAGTATTAAGCAAAACTTTATAAATTTCTGATATTAACTTCTTTTGGTGAGCTGGGCAGACAGCTTCCGCTTTATAGTGAGGAAATTCCATCCACCTTTAGCCTGAAAGGTTTGCCGTCTTGTAAAGACTAAGCTGAGAGGCTTAGGCGATTCAACTGAGCTAAAATGTTCGTGTTGAATCTTGCTGGCAAGGTGTAAGATCAAGTAAGCTCTGATGAAGAAAGAAGAGCGGGTAGATCGCATAGACGAATGCTGTCAAGCAGAAATGATTGTATTTGCAAGATCTGCTACAGAAGATGGGTTATGCCAGCACACGTCACACACCATCTCAAAAAGATGGTGTGCTAACTTTTTAGAAGAATTATAAATATTCTAATTTCTAAATTTTAAGAAGTGAGAAAATGAAAAAATTATTTATTGTTATTTTTACAGAAGGCACAACCATTATGCATAGTTCTCCTGAAAAAATCAAAGACTACAATTCTTATATACCAGTTAAAAATGCTGTGAAAAAGATAAAAACTTGGAAAGAAAAAGGATGTGAAATTTCTTATCTGACATCAAGGAGATTACGAAATGAGATAAAACAAGTAGAAGGAGTATTGAAAAAATTTAACTTCCCTAAAGGAACTCTTTATTATAGAAAAAAAGGAGAAGAATACAAAAATGTGGTTGAAAGACTCAGACCTGATATATTCATAGATGATGACTGTGAGAGTATTGGTGGTAATGATATTAAAAAACTTGTAAATCCAAAATTGAATATTAAGATAGTCATTATCAAAGAATTTGGTGGTATAGATTTTTTACCTGATGAACCTAAAGAATTATTGAAATATATGTGATTAAATGTTAAAAAATCTTGCATCAAAGAAAGGCATAGATATTGGTGTTGCAGTAAATAACAGGTATCTGAATGATAAAAATTATACGAAAATTATTACAAAAGAGTTCAACATATTAACCCCAGAGTATGAACTGCTTTTCCGGTATATACATCCGTCCAAAGACAAGTATAATTTTGAATTAGCAGATAAGGTTATTTCATTTGCTAAAAGAAACAAAATGAAAATCAGGGGTCACCCATTAGTATGGCATCATAAAGCAGGATTGCCAAACTGGATTATCAAAGGAAAGTTTACAAGAGAAGAATTCATTGAGATTCTAAGAGACCATATAAAAACAGTTATGGGAAGATACAAAGATAAAATAACAGAGTGGAATGTTGTTAACGAGGCAATAGACGACAATAACAAATTAAGAAAGGGTGTTTGGTTAGATAATATCGGTCCTGATTATATTGAGATGGCTTTTCGCTTTGCACATGAAGTAGATACTAAAGCAAGACTATACTATAATGATTATTGTATCGATGACTTGAACAAGAAATCAGATGCTGTTTACAAGCTGATAAAAAGGCTTTTGAAAAAAGGTGTTCTGATATATGGTATCGGTTTACAAATGCATCTCTTGGAGGAAATATACATAAATCCTGAAAGCGTTGAGAAAAACATAAAACGTTTTAAAAAGCTTGGCTTGAAAGTTGATATTACTGAGATGGACGTTCGAATCAGGAAGCCCGTAACTCAAGAAAAAATTGAGAATCAGGCAAGAATATATAGTGAAATACTAAGAACGGCATTAAAAACTGGATGCAAGACCTTTATAATGTGGGGAGTTTCTGATGCTCACTCTTGGATTCCGATCTGGTTTAAAGATTATGATGCTGGTTTAATCTTTGATAAGAATTACAAACCAAAGCCAGCTTATGAAAAGCTAAAAGAAGCTTTAATGTGAGATTTATAAAATTTCTTGATTAACCACCCTTCAATACAAATCAATAATCGTTAACTTTAGATAACACTTGTTAACTTTTGTAAATGATAACTTTATATATAGGTAAGAATATCTTACTATTATGAAGACAATAAAAACCAAAACCGAGATAACAAGAATAAGCTCTAAAGGACAGATTGTAATACCCCAGAGCATAAGAAACCAGATGAGTATAGGAGAGGGCAGCGTGTTTGCTGTTCTAGCACCTAAAAAAGACACTTTGGTATTAAAGAAAATCGAAAGCCAGATAAGCAAAGAGGATTTAGAGACTTTAAGAGGACTTGAAAGGGCTTGGAAAGACATAGAAGAGGGAAGATTTAAGAAATATTCTAGAGAAGAATTCTTGAAGAAGCTTGAGAAATGGTAGAATGAAAATCAACTTCGTTATTACCACTGAAGAGTATGAGAAAAATACAAAGCATATAAAGGATAAGGAGACTAAGGACAGAATCAAAAAACAAATCAAGAGAATAATAGAAGATCCTGATACAGGAAAGCCTTTAAGACACGATCTGAAAGGAGAAAGAACCGTTCATATCAAGCCTTTTAGATTGGTTTATACCTATGAGAATGACAAACTTATCTTACTAAGATTTGAGCATAGAAAAGAAGTTTACAAAAAATAATTCTTAACGATACAATATAAAAAAGCAAAGTATAAATAATAGTTAAACGATAATCATATCACACGATGTTTACACACAGCACAAACTGGTCTACGTGTGCCCAGCACACATTTCGTTTTTAAATCTTTAGAATGTAATAATTTTAGTGATAATTTGGCAGAAAAGCAAAAATTACGAGCACCCTCTACAATAGCGGGACTAGATTCTAAATATAATGTTTAGAATGGTCAATCCGTTACGAAGAGGAAGGAGAAAGTTTAATAAAGCTAAAGCCCAAGCATGTTGTTGGAATTGTTGTAGCTCTAATTATTTTAGAATTATTTTTATTTCTATTAGTCCCACTATAAATATGAAATTAAAAGATTTTGTAAGACAGTATGGTAAACCTTATTCTGAAATGTTAGGAATAAATTTGAAAAGCAAAAAGAATGAAGAAATTCTAAAATGGTTTCTTGCATCAATTTTATACAGCAAACCAATACAAGAAAAATGTGCAACAAAAACTTACAAATGCTTTGAAAAATATGATGTTTTAAATCCAAAAGAAATTCTAAAAGCAGGTTGGAACGATTTAGTAGAAATTTTAGATGAAGGTTCTTATACTAGATACGATTTTGGTACAGCTGATAAGCTGTTAGAAGTCTTTGGAAATTTACAAAAATTTTATAAGGGGGATTTAAACAAATTACATGATTTATCAAAAGACAGCAAAGATTTAGAAAATAGAATAAAATCTTTGGGAAAAGGTATGGGCGATATAACAGTTTCAATTTTTCTTAGAGAAATGAGAGATATATGGAAAAAAGCAGATCCTGAACCTTCCCCTCTAGTTAAATTGTCAATGAAAAAATTAAAAATAAAGGATTTGAAAGAATTTTCAAAAAATAAAAGATATAATCTAATAAATTTAGAAACAGCTCTACTGAGACTAGGAAAGGATTTCATTAGAAAGAGCAAGGATATCAAAATATCTTTATAAATAGAATAAGTAAAATATATTGATTAGGTGAAATAATGGAGAGATTAAAAGAACTATTTAAATCACCAACATTGGCAATAAGCAAAGCAAAAAGAGAAAAAAACATAAGCAAAACATTATGGATTTTGATATTAACATGGATTTTATTTGGGCTAAGCATTTTCATAGTTTCAGCAAAGATGTTTACAATAATGATTTCAATTGGAGTGGCGGTATCAGTTTTCTTAATAGGCTTATTATGCAGTATGTTTTGTGGATATTTGATTGAGATAATAATGAATGTTTTGGGTGGAAAAGGAAAATATTATGAAGGGTTAACAACAGCAACGTATGCAAAATTTCCAATTTCTTTTGGTTTTATCATAACAGCTTTGCTTTCATTGATTCATCCATTTACAGGAGTAATAGGTTTTGTCATAATTGCTATAACTGTGGCATTAGGACTTTCAATCTATTTCAGAGGAATTAAAGAATTATTCGGAACAGATACATTAACAACTTTCATAGGTTTTGTAGTACTGATATATGTTTTCGTAATAGCAGTTTATGCAACGATTATAATATCTGCACCGGGTCTGGCATCTATTTTCAAAGGATTAACAGTAAAACCAATATAATTTTGAAATAATAATTAGTTATTTAAAATTTTCGGAAGTTCTTTTTCTACTATTTCTGTTGCTTTTTCAATATTTTCTGAATGAAAATCTGCAAGTTCTTTCAAATTCTGAGAATCAGAATTTACTATAAATACTTTCCCACCTTTCTCTTTTACTTTCTTTGCTGCCGGGCCATCATTCTCTCCTTGAAACACCCCAATTAGTATTTTTGGATGAAATACTTTTTCAAAATATTCTATAATTTCCTCTTTTGGATGGTGATCTGATAATTCACCTGTATAATGTCCGTTTATAACTTTTGCGTTAGAGGTTGTATATATGTGATCAATACCTAATTTCTTTTTTATCACTTTTTCGTTTTCTGAAACAGCAGCCAATGGGTTGTCTGTTAAACCAAAAACCTCAAACCCATATTTACGAAACGTTTCTATTAATTTTTTTGACCCATAAAAGGGTTCACCAATTTTTGTTGCTCCCTTCTCAACGTTATAACCTTTCAATCCTTTCATTTGTTCTTTTATACCTTCATAAGTTATACCATTTTGTACGAACGCTTCATACTCTCTTTCTTTGCCCATATCTATTGCTATACCTCTTGTTAAATCAATATGAAGACCATCTATATCAGTAATCACTAATCCATTTTCTCTTATTCTTCTATCCTCTTCAATCATTTCTACAGTTACTGCCATTATATCAGTTTTGAATAATTTTAAACACTTGTTTATAAATATAACTACGTCAAAATGGTAATACGTCAAAAAATAAAGCATCAACCCATTTAAATAAACTTTACCACTGAAAGTGGTGAGAATTCTATATGCACTTATCATTCCCATATCTGAGGCATGGACGAAAATAAAGTAGTGTTTGTTCCTCATTGCATTCTTAATCAGAGTGTAAGAGTTACAGGAAAGGAAAAATCAGGCTTGATAAAAGAGATAGTAGAGTTATTTGTAGAAGCGGGTATTGGAATTGTTCAATTACCTTGTCCAGAAGTAGAATATGATGGTGGATTAAAAAGAGAAGCAAAATCTAGAAAAGCTTATGAAACAGAAAATTATAGAAATTCTTGTAAAAAACTTTCTGTTGAAGTTTTAAAGAATATTAAAAGATATTTGGATTCGAATTTCAAAGTTATTGGAATCTTAGGTGTTGAGTTTTCTCCAACATGTGCTGTCTATAGATTAGATAATGGAAAAAAGATTGTTCCTGGGAAAGGAATTTTTATAGAAGAATTGGAAAAGGAAATGCAAAGACAAAGATTTCAGGTTCCTATAATTGCAACAAACTTAAACAATGTTTTTTCAACTTTGGAAAAAATCGATTTGCTTTTAAAAAATTGTTAGGAGGTGTTTGAATGAGTATAAGGGTAGAGAGAAAAGGTGATAGGGTAAAGGTTGAGACAGATTATCCAGGTTCAGATGTTGATCATTCAGTGATACATGAGGATACTAAACTGACAGCTGGAATGAGAAACTATGGAATAGATAAAATTGAAACTCAGAAAAGTGAATTTGGTGCGTCTTCTTCAATTAAAGAAGGGTTTGATAGAGAATACAAGAAAAAGTATGGAAAGGATAACGACGGGTACTATAGTTTTTAGGTGATTCTATGGTTGAAAAAAGATCTCCATACTATGTGAAGAGTGAATCTGAGCAGAAAATTTATGGAAATGAGAATTACACAACTGTTGAAAGAGAAGTAAAGGTCGAAGGAAATGATAAAGACGCTGTTAAATGGACAGCGATTAATGTAAAAGGAAAGGTGATGCCATGAGCGAATATTATGGTAAGATTAACAACAAAAGTACTGCAACAAGCACTAAAGATTATTCTAGAATAGAGGGAGAGGGTTCTTGCAGATCAAATGATAGGGACACTTGTAGAAGTCTTGCAGAAGGTTTGCCTGCCTGTGTTGATCATGGGAATCAGATAGCATACGAGATGCATGCAAGATCAAAGGGGTGGATTAAATGACCGAATATTATGGTAAGATAAGTGTTAATTCGGTATGCACGAATAACAAGTATTTTGCTGCTATTCATGGGGATGGAAGTGCAAAATCAAATGATCTTGAAATAGCTAGAGACTTGTCTCATAAACTACCTGATCTGGTTGACAAGGCTAATTACTACACTTATGACTTACAGAGGAGAAAATAGTATGTATCAGTCTAAAGTTGAATCAAAGATAATTATTAATCATAGAACAGGAGAAGTAAAACTAGAGGAATTCAAAGTTGGAGTAGATGGGTATAGCAATACAAGATTATTAAATGAAGCTAAAGAAAGTTATAACACTGATAAAGAATGGACAAAACCATATCCATACTTTCCTGATTGGCCAGAAGGAATTTGGCATCATCTATTTCATGATATGCTAGAAAGACTAAGAAATTGGAGATATAGAAAATATAAATACAAAAATTAGAAATATGAAAAACATTAAAAAAATAATTACAAAATTAAAAAGATTAAAACTAGCTCGACGTTCCACTTAGAGTACCTGTACTTTTCAGATCTGTCATAGTTCCTGCATCGTAAGTTATAATAACATAAATAGTATAACTGCTACCTGTGGTTAATGTGCCTATACCATTGCACGTGAGTGTTTGAGCAGTTGAACGTTCACCAGCTGCTAATGATAGAGAAATTGCGCTGCAAGCTATAGGTGGAACAGGTACTGTGCTACCTTCATCTGCAGAGACATTAGTTATGGTTATAGAGCTACCTACTCTATTTTCGAATTGTACTCTTAGTGTGTTCGAGCTAACATCCCAAGGTGAGACTATAGATACCTGTGCAAACCCTTTTGCTGATGGTCCCAAGAATCCCGCAGGTGCAAATATTCCATAATATGCTAAAACTCCTGCTACTATCAATATTATTAGAATTGCCCATCCATAAGTCATTAGGTACTCAATTGCTGTTTGTCCTTTCATTTTTATACCTCCATTTTGTTAATCTTATTTTGTTAAACCGATACTTAAAGTTTTCTTATATGACGAAAAGTCCACCAAAAAGCATTCCTATAATAAATCTTGCTAACAAAAACATTCCTATTGCTCCTGTCACTAACAATGGAATGAATTTTAATCCATTCTTTTCTCTCCCAGTTTGTATCAGTCCTATTATTAGTGATCCGAAAAATGTTGTTAGCGTTAATGATGCAATAGCAAACCAAAACAATTGGTCTGGAGTAACTTGAGGGCCAGTTGCCCTTGCTAAGAAACTACCAGGACCTACTCCTCCGGTTGTTTCAATGCCTCCTAACACTGACGGAGACCAAAGTTTTGTCATAACGTCAACAAAAAACACACTTATAGCAAAAAGCATTGGAGCTCCTAGAACAGCTGCAAACAATATGAATATCGAATATGTCATGACAGATGCTTTTATCTCTTTTCTTAAAGATTGGGTAACTCTTATATTGTTCGCAGTCTCCTCTAACAGATGAGCTAATTCACCACCAGATTCCATACCTTCTATTATTAACCTTACTGTTTTCCCTAGAATATCAGATTTAATTCTTTCACTCATTTCGGTTAGAGCAACCTTTACAGATTTTCCACCAACAGTTTTTGCTCCAACTCTTTTTATCTCTTCTTCTAAAATTCCAAATTCTGGTCTTGCTGATAACCATATAGCCTTGTCAACAGTCATTCCTGCTCTTACATTTGCTGACATCAATTGCAAAGCGTCTGGTAAAACCTTTTCTATTTCTGCAGCCCTAGAGTCAGCTATTAAAACAACAGATGTTTGAACAGTGACTACTGATATAACACCAACAAAAGCACCAATAATAATACCAAGAGTTCCCCATCCTAGAACTGCTAAATCAAATGCAATAATTATAGATAAGAATATTGAAAAGAAAAAAGAGAAACCTATAAATTTTGTTGCAAACTCCCCTCTCATGCCAGCATAATTCATCTGTCTCTTAAGAAGTTCGCTATAACCTTTTGGTGTGAAATAAAGTAATCTTTCTTTTAATCCTATTTTTTTCATTTAAACCATCGAAGGCCTTTTAGTTTTTATAATACCCATATAAAAATATTGGAATACTGCTAAAACTATTAAGATTAAAGGAAAAACAGTGTTGGGAATTTTTATTCCTGAAAACGAAGATAATATTATCAAAAAGGTTATTCCTAGAGTTGGCATGATGACAGCGACAAGCATATACATCATAGTGTAAGGATTTAGTTCTTGTCCGTACCTCCTGATTGCTATCACTTGTTCCTTTGTCAGAGCATCAACAATTGAATCTAGTGCTGTTGAGATATCACTACCAGCTTTGATTGCATTTGTTATCTGCCATATTGCTCTTCTGAAATAAAGGGATGGATTCCTCAAAGATGCTTCTTCCAGAGCTTTGATCTCTGCTTTTCCAGCATTTATCTCTTTGACAACCTTTTTCATTTCATCGCTTACCTCACCATAACCTTCACTTATACCAATCAATGCATTAAACAAAGGAACTCCAGACTTTACTTCTATCAAGATATGTTGTAGAGCATTCAAGAGATCTCTCTCCAGTTTCTTTATTCTTCTAGTCGATATTAACTTTGGAAATTTCATGAGGTAAAAGAAAACAAAGGTTGAAAAAATAGATGATATAGCAAAAGGTAGGAAAAAATCTACTTTGCCAGCTACCAAACCTATCCAAAAAATTAGCGGTGTTAAAAGAAAAAAGTAGAACAGAGAAGAAAATATAATAATAGAAGCATACTCTTTAGGGTATAAATCAATGTTAGCTTGATAGAGATCTAGTTTTAGAGATGGAGACGATTTAGAGATTGCATTACCGAACCTTTCAAAAATCTTAGCAGTTTTCACTGCTTTTTTCAAAGGAATCGGAACAAAAGGTATCATCATATCAAACAGCTGTTTCAAGTTCTTTCATTAAAGTCTTTCCAAGAATCTCTTCGGGTTTACCTTTTTCTTTAACAATCTTTAAGATTTTATCTCTATCATGATAATAATCAGCAACAACTTTTCCAACAGTATTCACAGTTCTTATATTGTTATCGAGCATCCATTGGAGTATGGTCTCTTTTTCCATAATATCTTTATTCATTTGTTCATCTGTCATTCCTGTATGCAGCCTTATCTCATTTATCAATCTGACACTGTTTTTTACTTTTTCAATTGTATCTGTTTGAGGTTTCCATCTGTATAGAATTTCTAATCTTGGTGATGCCCTTCCCGTTTCCCCCGGGATAAGCTCTGCTACTTCAAGGGTTCTTCTTATTCCTAATCTTCTATGTCTGAACTGAACAACAACTAGATGCAAAGCTTCTAACAAACTTTCTGGTAAGGCTATTGGTGGGTTTGTTAGCCTCCTTACCACTTGTTCAGCTCTATCTGCGTGTAAAGTTGCGTAGACGCTATGTCCTGTGTGCATTGCTTCGAACATAACTTCTGCTTCTCTTTCCCTTCTAATCTCACCTACAACAACTCTATCCGGTCTCATTCTCAAAGAATTGATCAAGAGATCAAGCATAGATATTTCACCTTTACCTTCAGGGTTTGCTTCTCTTGTTGTTAATGGAATCCAGTGTAAGAAATCTGGAAGTCTTAATTCTCTAGTATCTTCTATAGAAATAATTCTATGAGTTGGCGGTATAAACGGCATAAGAGCATTTAGGACTGAAGTTTTTCCACTAGCAGTTCCTCCAGCTATGAGAATATTTAATTCATACTGCATACAGAGCCATAATAGAGCAGCTATTTCTCTTGTTAGAGTTTTTTCTTTTGGATCAATGAAGTGTATCATTGTCCAAGGCTCTCTTCTAAACTTTCTTATTGTTATAGTATTTCCCTTTGTTGATATTGGAAAAAGAGTTGCATTGACTCTATCTCCAGTTGTTAGATGGGCATCCATAAGAGGATTAAGATTTGTAACCTGTCTTCCTACTTTTCTTCCTATTAAGCTTGCATAGTTGTATATCTGTTCTTCTGATGGTACAATTACATTTGTCTTTAGCCAGCCAAATTTTTTATGGAAAACCCAAACAGGTTCTGCAGAATTATTAACAACAACCTCTTCCAGATTATCGTCATTCAACATAACCTCTAATCTTCCAAGTCCAAGCATCTCATGAATCAAGTGCCCTGCCAATATATTTCTTTCATTTTCGCTGAGCTTTGGTAGTTGCTTAAATATGGCATCGTTAGCACTTTCTAAGAATCTCCTCTTTATATCTTCCATGGCTTTAGGGTCAAGAATTTCAGATATTTCTATTTTCACAACTTCTATTAGTTTCTCTTTTATGGAATCTAGAACAGCAAGGGTTCCAGGTTCTATTGTTGGAAATTTTATATCATAAACAGGTACGTATTCCTCAGGTCTTTTTACTATGGTTATCATTCCAGGCACATTATCTGCTAAAACAGAATAGCTTGCTAAGGTTTCCATACTACCTTCCCCTTATAGTTTATTGGTTTAAGCTTCAATATCTTTTTCTTATGTTTAATTTTTTTAATATGTCTTTTCAATATCTTTTTCTTATGTTTCATTTTTTTGATATGATTTCTGAAAATTCTCTTCTTTTTCTTTATTTTTTCTTTCGCTTTCTTAATTTTTCCATTCAGAACATTTTTCTTAACTTTAACTTCCTTTGCTCTCCTTGTATGAATCTCAAATAATTTTTTCACATCAGCCAAAAGAGGGATTCTTATTGGTCTCCTTATGAGAGAATGTAATATATGCATTTCCTTTTCTAAAATCATTATTTCAGTTTTTAACTTTTCCCTTTCTTCATCTAAATTTTTTATTTCGCTTTCATGCCCTCTCAGTCTATTAAGCTCTTCACTAATTTTCTGATCAATTTCCTCAAGAGTTGTTTTCACATTTTCAAAGTGTTTTGCATATTCTTGGCTCACAGCTTCTAATTCCTTTGACTCTAAGAGCACTTTCTCCTTCTTGCTTTCGAATTCTCCTAATTTCTGTAAACCTTTTTCAACATCCTCCAATTTTTCTTGTAATTCCTTTTCCAATCTAGATAGAGATTTGTCTGATACCTCAACCTTCTTTTCAACTTCAACTGTTTTCTTTTCAAACTCCTTTGCCTTTTTTTCTACCTTTATCTTTTTCTTCTCAAGTTTTATTTCTTTCTCAACAATTTTTCCTTCTGGTATTTCTTTGAGTACTATCTCAGGTTCACCAATTGCAGGATATCTCAATTCAACAAACCCATGCTCCTCAAGAATTCTAACCCATTCCTCTATCTGCTTTTCATCAACTCCAAGAAGTGATGCAGCTCTACTCATTGTTACTTTCTTCTCCCTTCTTACTATATCTATGAGTTCGTCAATAGGAGTTTCTATTAAAAGAGTTTTCATATCAGTCATATGTTATCAACTTTCTTCCCAAATAGGGTGTTCACATTTAATATTGAAGCTAAATTTATATAAAAATCAGTTGTATTAAATTGTATTTTCATAAAGGTATCGGCTTTTACATTATGTAAATCGATATCCAACACTATGCAATTACTAGATCCACAAATTTCTGAACTTCCCAAAGGTCCTACTTGTATTGGTATAGAAAAAGCTGCTGTTTCATTTCTAACTTTAAAACTACCTGTTTTGGTCTTACTTTTTTTAGTTCCTCCTATATCAAAGAAATGTTCTGGAAAAGTAAAGATCTTAGTGGTTGTCTGGTTAGCATCCTTAAATGTCAAGTTTAGATTTATACAATATTGAATCCCAGTACAACTTGGAACATGAGTATCAGGGCTCCATTGATTGCAATCGCCAGGAGCATATATATCACAATCAAAATATACATTCTTCATTTCGATGTAAATATCCACCTTTTTAATAAAAGAAAAATTATTTGGAGTAGCTCTTATGAATACTTCATTTTTTCCAAAGTCTGGATAACTATATAAAATATTCATAGGTTTTATTTGAAACAATGTCTGAGGATCTAATGTGCTCAAATCTACTTCATTTCCACCAGAATCTTCAAATCGAATATCAATTGTCGGATCTCTATAGGTTTGGTTTATAAATTGCTGATACAATTTAAGAAAATCTCTTATGCTTATTGTTGCTGGTATTGTATCGTTTATCTCAGCAGTATCATTTACCTTAGTGGTATACACATTTAATACATATTTCATGTTATCAGAAACTGATTTCCATGTGTAATATATTCTGTTTGCAGATATTCTCTCTCCTGTCAAATTTGATCTTTGTATATTAGAGTTTGTTATTACGGTTATGTACGTAATCATCCCTAAGAAAATCAAAAATGTTATTATTGTGAAAAATATTCCTTTCATTTTAACCACAATTCAAGCTCTGCTAATCCAAACCTTTGAGGGTCAAAATTTACAAAAATTCTTTTCGTTTTTGTTATTTCTTGTTTTCTGATACAACCACTTGTAAAATTGTTATAAGTATTTCCTAATGTAAACGTAATTGGAGGACCTATATTTCCAGTGTAAATTTTTACTGTAACATTACCACAGTAAGTTTTAGGTAAAAGTTGTAATTCTTCTCCTAGAGATTTGTTAATCTGACTAGAAGTTTGGCCAATATAACTTCTAAATTTACCACTAAGATCCATCACAGCTAAAAAATCATTACCAATACTTGCTAATTGTTGCTTATCAAAATAATTTACTGAAGTTAAAGGAAGCATATTAATTATAGCAATAACTATGGCAACAGCTACTGTAGTTGCCATAACAGCATCCAATGTTAAAGCAAAACCTCTAGTCATACAACCTCACTATCATCTGCATTCTTTGTCCATCAACATAAACTATTTTGACAACTGATGCTATACTTGTAGAGCTTATAGGAGAACCTATATTCGTTTTTTTTCCATTGCACATAACTGTAGTATTTTTGAATTCTACAAATATATCATATGGATTTACATTCAATCTATTTTTTATTATTTGAGGACTACTCTCTAAAGAAAGGTTAGTTATTTTAGAACAATCCAAAACATTTTCATCCCCCAATTTGGTAGATGTTAAGAATTCTGCAACAATGTTAGCTTTTTCTTGAATGTCAAACGGTCTTGTACTAGGCATTACCAACCAGAAGTACGCTACTATAGCAATAACTGCAAAAAATATAGACAATGCAACAAAGAGATCTAATGAAAACAGTTGTCCTTTCATGATATCACCACAATTCCTCTAGAGTTGCTTATTTTAATTGTTCTTATCGGAATAAAAAATGGTGGATTACTAGTTGAGTTTGTTATTTTATTTTCAATAAAAATTTCTATTATAGAAAATTTTGATGTTGAACAAATCATTGTTTTATTATCATTAATTTTTAGAGTATAATTATTTCCATAAATCTTATTCCACAAACTTATATTCTGACTGAAACCGAAACCAAAATAGACTGCTTTGTTTATTTTATCTGTTATATCACCGCATATACTACTCAATTTTCTTTGTACCTCTTCTTCCTGTGCTGAAAACTGAGTTGATGCAATTGATGTATAGGTTACTAAAAGAAAAACAAGAACAATCATAACAATCTGCATAAATTCAAGAGATGCTTGAGATTTCATCCTATCAACTACTCGAAATGTTAACATAACCTCCTATTGTTTCTAGTGTCAAGACTTTTAACCCATTAGTAGTCGGTAGACTTCCACTCACATTAGCCTTTGTTATTCCTAGAACATCGCTATAGCCAACAGGAGTATAAATCTTTAGGACAATTCTCCTATTTGATATTGAACTGAGTGAAGGAGTATAGCCTGCAGGGAAAAACACATTTATGGTTGTTTTTGCTCCAGGTCCCTGAGCATATAGGTTATCTGCTGTTGCTGATATTGCATTAACAGCTATGGTGGCTTGTTGCAACCTTGTAGAGACCTCATTCTGCTGCCAGACATAAGCTGCTATTATGCTTATTGCCCCAATAACTATTCCGATTAGCATGAAATATTCTAAAGCGATTTGAGCCTTCATAAGAAAGATTTGTCCAACCTATAAGAAAAAGGTTTTGGTATAAATTTAAATTCAGATGAATAATCTGTTATTATGCAAAACCCTTGGTTGTCTTTGAAAGAAGAAATAGCTAAAAGATTAGATGTTAGTATAGATGAGATTGAAGAACCTCTAGAATATGGAGATTTTGCCTACCCATGCTTTTCTTTAGCAAAAAAATTAAAAAAAGATCCTAAGGAAATAGCATCTGAATTGGCTGAAAAATTGAAAATAGAATTTATAGAAAAGATAGGAGCTACAGGCCCATATGTAAATTTTTATGTAAATTGGGAAGAATTTTCTCAAAGACTATTGAAAAACATAAACGAAAAATATGGAAAACCAGAAAAAATACAAAAGAAAAAGATAATGGTTGAACACACAAGTGCAAACCCGAATAAGGCTTTGCATGTTGGTCACATAAGAAATAGTTGCTTAGGAGACTCTTTAACAAGAGTACTAAGTTTTTTTGGTTACAATATCGAGGTTGCAAATTATATAGACGATACTGGCGATCAAATGGCCGAACTTGTTCTTGGGTTCAAATTTCTTAACATGCCAATAGAAACAGAAATGAAGTTTGATCAATACTGTGGTGATGAAGTTTATGTAAAGGTTAATAAAATGTATGAAACAAAACCAGAACTTTTAGAAAAAAAGAAGTTTATTACGCAAAAGATTGAGGAAGGAAACAATGAGATCGCAGATTTTTCAGACAAAATTGCAAGAAGAGTTTTATTGGAACAATTGAAAACATGTTGGAGAATGGGTATATATTACGATTTGTTAAACAAAGAGTCTGATATAATCCAACTAAAACTCTGGGAAACAGCATTTGAAATATTAAAGGAAAGAAATTTTGTTTATCAAGTAACGGACGGCGAGAAAAAAAGATGTTGGCTATTAAAACTATCAGATTTACCAGAGTTTAAGGGAATGAAAGATGCTGATGCAACCCTTATAAGATCAGATGGAACTGTTGTATATATTGGAAAAGATATAGCCTATGCTATGTGGAAACACGGTTTATTGAAAGAAGATTTTAAATATTCAAAATTCATAAAACAACCAAATGGAAAAATTCTTTGGACAACAACATCAAAAGAGTGGGAAGAGAAACATCCAGAATTTAGAGGCGTTGATGCTTCTATAGCTGTTATAGATGTTAGACAGTCTTATTATCAGGATTCTGTTACGGCTGCATTAAAACTGATTTCTGGTAAAAAAATTGACTACACACATTATGATTATGAATTGGTTTCCTTAAGTGCTAAGACAGCCCAACAATTAGGGATAGAAGCTAAAGAAAAGTTTGTACATATGGCTGGAAGAAAGGGATGGTTTATTAACACTGATACTGTTTTGGATGCATTGTTTAAAAAAGCTCTAGAAGAAACAAAGAAAAGAAATCTGGATGCTTCTGAAAGTTGGCTAAAAGAAATAGCAGAAAAAATAGCTGTTGGAGCATTAAGATATGAGTTAGAGAAGGTCTCACCAGAAAAGATAATTATATTTGATTTGGATGAAGCATTGAAATTAGAAGGTAATGCTGCTCCTTATCTCCAGTACACTTATACAAGAACTTCTTCTATATTAAGAAAAGCAGAAATAGTAAAAGATTTTGATGCCAAACAATTGAAAGATCCTAAGGAAATAAATGTTTTAAAATTACTGGCAAAATTCCCAGATATAATAGAAAAGAGTGTAAAAGATTTGAGACCACATTACATAGCAAGCTATTTATATGAATTATCAGATGTTTTTAATCAATTCTATCAATTCTTACCAGTCCTAAAATCTGAAGAAGAATTGAGAAATGCAAGATTAAAATTAGTAGAATCAGTAAGAACTGTTTTAGGTAATGGTTTATACTTATTGGGAATTCCAGTAATGGAAAAAATGTGATTAGGAAAACTTCAAAAGAGACTGCACTCTTTCAATCGAACTATAGATATTATTTAAGTTTATTCCTATTATTGGAACCTGGAAATTCTTCTTTTGCATATTCTTCTCTATCTCTTCTATAAGCATTCCCTTTCCAGGAACATTTCTTCTACCGTTTTCTACTTGATGTACACCGCAAGTAGAAGATAATTCAACACCAATGATTGCAACAACACTATAATCCTCTTTCAAATACCTTTCTATCTCTTCTATTATGCTAGAAGATATTTTTTGGCAACATATTCTATAACCATTTGTCTCATATGATGTCTTAGATTTTAATTTTCTATTTAATCCTTCATTGAATTCTATATGTGGACAAGGCAATTGAACAATTCCAATGCCCGCTTCTGCAAATAGCTCTAATAAATCTTTCACAACTCCAGGATACTTCTCACTACCAGAAGGTCTTACATTCTGATTCAAAAGACAGTGAGAGACAAATACGACTTTCTTACTTCTTTCCATAGAACCAATATAATAAATAGTTTTCTTATTTTATAAAGTTTACCCGTTCTTAGTAGTAAAAGTAAATAAGTATTCGACGTTTAACGTTTTAATTTTCATAATGGAAAGCTTTAAATAATTTTGAAAGGTATAACTATTTTTCCTTTTAATAGAGTTAAACTCTTTAAGAGTGAATTATATGATAAGTCAACAACCAGAAGCATTGCTTAAACAATTAGGATTAACAGAGTATGAAGCAAGGGCATGCCTAACCTTAATAAGGTTTGGGAGATGCAGCGCAGAAAAAGTTTCTTCAATAAGCAACATACCACTTCCAAGAGTTTATGATACAATGAATAGCCTAGCAGGGAGAGGTATAATATCTATTTCAAAAACTAGACCACAAACATTTGAGATAATTAATTTGAAAAAGTTTTTTGATATATTAAAATCTGATGAAAAGAGAAAGATTGAAGAAAAAATTAAAAATATAGATGATATTTCATCTCAATTCTTTAAAACAATATCTTCGTTACCGACAACGAAGCTCGATACAGAAAAAGAGGACACAGTTTCTTTCACAAAGAGAAGAATAAATATTGGAGAGATTTGGAATGAGGTTCAGAATGAGGCAAAGAAAGAGTTTCTAGTTTTTGCAGGTGATCTTTCATGGATTAATCTAAGAGCTAGTGACATAAATAAGATAGTCAAAAAAGGAATAAAATATAAAATTCTTTGGTTCAAACCAGTAAAAGAAGTTATACCAAACATCAGAAAAGCTCTTAGAACTGGAGCAGAGTTACGTTGCTATGATGACTATTCAAATGAACTTAGAGGTATTGTTGCTGATGGCAAAAAAGTTTATTTGATACAAAAAACACCTAAACCTGGAATCGATGTCATCAGTTTGAAAGAAGGAATTCATTGGTCAGAAGAGATAGCAGATTACAGTGGCATGATGTTAAACAGCAGAATAATGGCAAAGGTTTTTAGGGATTATTTTTATTTGCTTTGGGAAAAATCCATGCCAGCCGAGAAGTTTTTACAAAAGTTTAAATAATTTTTTGTGATTTTTATGGAAAATGAAAAACCTTTAGTTCCTCGAGGAAGATTCAGAAGATTTTTCAATCATACCGCTAAAGTGGAAAGGAGCATGTATATAAAACACTTTGGAGATTCTATTTCTGATGGGGCACAGAAAACCCTTAGAATGCCACTATTGTTGGATTCTGCTAGTGAATCTACAGAAATAATCTCAAATATTTACCCTAGTCCTTCTGACAACCCAATACAATACCTTCTTTTGGTAGGTAGTTTTGCTGGAGAATCTATAGATCATATGAAGGATTATAAATTTGTTAAAGAGAACATTGATAAAATTTCAGAAATTGAGTATGATAGCAGGTTAAAAGATTCTCTCCGTGGATATAAGGATATTGATTTATTCTTAATTCACAAAGAAACATCACCTAAAATTAAATTCAGTGCAACATCTATTTTAAAAAGTCTTTTACCTATGCCAACATCTATAGAAGGGTTAATAGATGGTTGGGATTTACATGACGAATCTATAAGAACAGTTGAACAGATTCTGGGTGGTTTTAAATCAGTTGAAACTAGACAAACCACCCTTCTTAATAAACATGAACTTCAAGTATTAGAGAAAAATCCAATGAAAAATATAAAACCAGTAATATTATGGGAGAATGAAAACGTTAGACCAGAACTAAAAGAAAAAATTGAAGGGTCTGTAAAAACTTGTTGTTTACGTCATATGTCAGACTATCTTTCTCAAACATGGATACCATACGCAAGAGAATTTAGAGAAGAATTTCCTAAAGTATATGAAGAAATAGTTAATGATATAGTTGAAGAATTAAATACAGGTCAGTATAGAGTATTACATCCAGAGACTCAAAAACAACTTCTTAATAAACTGGTTATATAAACTATTAAAAAATTTCTATTATGAATTCAAATTTTTAGAAAATCTTTAAATACTCTCCAAATAATTATTCATTAGCGTGTACTCGACGTAAAAAAAGCGTAAACGGGTGCATGCAGCTTGTTCTGCATGATTAAATTAAAGTATAAAGGTGTTAATATGTCATTAAAAGAAAAATTGAAAAAAATTGGTCCATGCTTATGGGAATTACCAAAAGAAGCAAAGCAAGGTATGAGAGTTCCAGCTTGGCTTTTTTTGTCAGAAAGACTTTTGAAGGAAGTTGAAGATGGAGCAATAG
>Ga0315296_10000744_pt1 | contig 29384 bp, 36 predicted proteins | sample YL17G14_18_MG_FD_203921 | JGI IMG/M metagenome (GOLD analysis project Ga0315296, IMG submission 203921) | Sediment microbial communities from Yellowstone Lake, YNP, Wyoming, USA - YL17G14_18 | ecosystem: Environmental > Aquatic > Freshwater > Lake > Sediment | place: USA: Wyoming | collected... | reverse complement strand
GATAACGCTAGGCGGGCTTTGGCCCTGATTGGCCAGCCGGGACGGCAGGTAACGTCGGTTCCGGTTGCTGGGGCCAGGAGGCCGGACGCAGACGCACCACGACCATCGTGAGCAGGCCGAGACCGAGGCCGAGGATAGACACGAACTGCGGAACCGTGATCGCGTCCTTGATGACGAAGGCGCTGTCGACCCGCAGGTAGCTCACGCCGAAGCGCATCAGTGAATACAGCACCAGCAGCGAGGCGAAGGCATACCCGGCCTTGAGGCGGAACCGCAGCACCATAAGCGCCATGATGCCCAGGATCAAGAGGTCGCCGATCATCTCGTAGGCCACGGCCGGGTGCTGCGGGCCGTAGCCAAAGCCCGGGCTGTGGACGTTGGTGTACTCCACTGCCCAGGGCAGGTGGGAGCTCTTCGCAAAGGTGTCCCCGGTCACCAGGCAGGCGATCCGGCCGACGGCCATACCGAGGATCAAACCCATGGCGCCGACGTCCATCCCGCGCCAGGGGACAAGACGGCGCCAGAGGCCGTATGCCAGGCCACAGCCGATGCCGCCGATGATCGCACCCCAGATGGAGATGCCGCCCTCAGTCACGCGGAACATCTCCCAAGGCATGTCCATCGACTTCCAGTTCTCCAACACATAGAGGGCGCGGGCGCCGATGATGCCCCCGGCCACACCAGCAACGGCAACGCCATAGGCATCGTCTTCCTCGTAGTTGAAGCGCTTGCCCAGGTTCACCGCCAGCCCGACGCCGGCCACGATGGCCGCCGCTGTGATCAGCCCGTGCCAGGTGATCGTCAATCCCCCGACCCTGAACAGGTCCGGGTCCAGCCCGATGCTAATCGTGAGCAGTGTCAGAGTCTGACCCACCGCGGCGCCTCACGGAACGGCTCGTTCCGCGAAAAAATAGCAGCTCGACCACGCGGAGCACAACTGCAGCCCCAAGACTTGCGGCCAGGGGGCAGCCATTGCCCGCCGACTCCCCGCACCCATCATCGGACCACCTTTATCAGGACACCCGAGGTGGCATCCAGCAGGATGAGCCACGTCGGGTTCACGCCCAACTTGAGCACGAGGATCGCCCCGACGACGGCGAGGACCGCGCTTGGCACGTCCACGATCGCCGTCCGGCCGAGCTGACAGGTCACGCCCGCCATCAGGGCGAGCGCCCCTACGCTCACGCTGTCCAGCAGAGCGGCCGTCCCGGGCGCTCGGCGTAGGCACGATGCGCCAAGCACGGCGTCTGACCTATCTCAATGCCAGGAAGAGCCTCCCCAAGAACAGAGGGGGCTCTTCTTATCATGCGCAGGTAGATAGGAAGGGGAATCAACGCGCTGGCGTCAGGTGAGCAGGCGTCGTCCCTTTGGGGTCAGCTCCCACAGGCCGACGCCTGTCGGCTGGTGGCAGCTCACGCGCGCAGGGCAGGCGCCACATCCGACCGGCTCGCACTCCGCATAGGCTGTGCGCAGGTAGCCCCCACGCACCAGCTCGGAGATGAGCTGCTCCGTTATCGCTGGGGGAACGCCCATCTCTTGGGCCAACTCGTCGAGGGAAGAGACGCCCTCATTGGCGGCGATGAGGCTCAGGAGGCGCTTCAGCATCTTACACCCCCAGCCCGAACAGCCGGGCCGCCTGATAGATGACAATGGCTACAACGAAAGATATCGCCAGCATGTAGCCGACGGCGAAGCCGGTCCAGCGCCAGCTTCGCGTCTCCTGGCGGATCGCCGCCACCGAGGCGGCACAGGGAACAAACAGCATCTGCAGGGCAATGAAGGAGACGGCTGCGGCGGGCACCATGATATCGCCTAGACTGGCCTTCAACGCCGCGTCGCCGCGCTCGCCTGTGCCCAGGATCACGCCCAGGGTGGCGATGGTCTGCTCCTTGGCAACGAAGCTGGTCAGCAGGGCCACCATCATCCGCCAGTCGAGGCCCATCAGCCCACCGATCGGCGCCAGGCCGCGCCCGATGTATCCCAGGGCGCTGTGCTCAATATCGTTGCTGGGGAAGGTCGACAAGGCCCACACAGCCAGGGACATGATCAGGATGACCGTCCCCGCCAGCACAGCGAAGCGCCTGACTCGCTCCCCTGTAGCCAGGAGGACGGTGCGGATATTCGGCACATGGTAGCGCGGGATCTCCATGACGAAGGAGGATTCCTGCCCCCGGAAGATGAATCGACTGATCAGCAGGGCTGCCAGAGCCAGCACGGCCAGGTTCATCATCACCATGCTCCAGGAAACCAGGATGGCCGCACCACCGAAGAAGGCGGCGGTGAACAGCGCTATCACCACCATGCGGGCGGCGCAGGGCACGAGCGGCGCCACCAGGATCGTCGTCAGGCGGGCGGCTCGCGGTTGCACGATGCGGCTCCCCATGACAGCCGGCACGTTGCAGCCCCAGCCCAGGAAGAGGGGCAGGAAGGACTGGCCCCGCAGCCCGATGAGATGCATGAACCTGTCCATTACGAAGGCGGCCCGCGCCATGTACCCCACGTCCTCCAGGATGGCCAGGGCGAGGAACAGTATCGCCAGGATAGGAATGAAGGTCAGCACAAGGCCCACGCCGCCGATGAGGCCGTTCGCCAGGAGGCTCGTCGACCAGTTCGGCCAGCCCTGGAGAGCGTTGTCCAGCGCGTTGGCGCTTCTGGCCACCATATTGTCATCGAGCCAGCCCTGCACCGGCGCGCCTACGTTGAACATCAGCCAGTAGACACCGAACACCATGGCTAGGAAGGCGACAAGGCCCCCTAAAGGATGGGTAAGCAGGCGGTCGGCCCGCTGTCCCAGGGATAGGCGCTCCCCTCTTGGCCGAATCACCACCCGCCGATAGGCCTCGGTAGCCCAATCGTAGCGGCCGCTGGCTATCTCCAGCATCGCCTGCTCATGCTGGTGAAGGACACTCTCCAGGCGCTCCCAGACCTCCGCCGCGACCATGCTCTCCAGCGTTCTTCGGATCGGCGGGTCGCCCTCCAGCAGCTTCACCAGCGCCCAGCGGCGGGGATACGGCACATCCAGCTCGGCGGGCAGCATGGCGTCCAGTCTGGCCACAAGCTCCTCCATGGCGGCTCCGAGCCGGGGGCCGGGGATAGGCGCTCGCATTTCCCCTTCGGCGATGGCCTCGATCGTCTCCAGCAGCCTTGATATCCCCTGGCCGCTACGCGCCACCATGGCGATCACTGGAATCCCCAGCGCCTTTTCCAGGGCCTCGGCGTCCACCTCCAGGCCGCTATTCTGGGCTACGTCCATCATGTTAAGGGCCACCACCAGGGGTACGCCGATCTCCAGCAGCTCGCACACCAGGTACAGGCTGCGCTCAAGGCTGGAGGCATCAGCGATGGCCACTACCAGGTCCGGCCTCTCCCGTACCAGGAAGTCGCGGGCTATCTCCTCCTCCAGCGAGTGGGCGCTCAGGCTGTAGCTACCGGGCAGGTCGACGAAGGAGAAGACGTGGCCGTTGCGCTGATAGGTTCCGGTCTTCTTCTCTACCGTCTTGCCCGGCCAGTTGCCCACGTGCTGCCGCAGGCCGGTGAGCGCGTTGAAGACCGTGCTCTTCCCCGTGTTGGGGGCGCCCGCCAGGGCGACGGTCATGGTCTTGCGACGCCTCTCTCCCGTCATGCCTCGTCTTCTTGCCTTTTCACGCGCAGGCGCATCGACTCGCCGCGTCCCAGGGCAAGCCGCGTGCCGCGCACGAGCACGATCACGGGCCCGCGACGAACGTTGCGCTCCATCCTCAGCCGCGTGCCGGGTGTGCACCCCAGGGCCAGGCAACGGGCCACGAAGCCCCTGCCACCGGAGAGGTCGACTACGATTCCTGTCTCGCCGGGGCGTAGCATGCCCAGCGGCACTACCTGGTCATCTGCTCTCATCGAGATGACTCCTCAACTCCAGCGCCGACCTGTCGGTATTCTTCGGGCCTCTCCACCATCACGCTTCCGGCCAGATCCGCCGCTACTTCCTTCAACCGGCCCTCCACCCGCACCCAAACGGACCCGTCCTCCGCGCTGACCCTCTCGACCTCAATGACCTGACCGGGTCGCAACTCCAGGCGAGCCAGGCGACGCAGGAAATCGGGGGTCTCCTGCTGGATGCGAGCCACCCGCGTCGGGCCTCCCGCGGTGAATTCGCTAAGGGGCATCGCCGTCGTTGCTCCCGCTTGGTCCGTCCGTCCCGGTATGGCGTGTCCGTGAGGGCAAGACGCCAGGTCGCCCAGGAACTCGGCCAGCCGTTCCTCCAGGGCGGGCGAGGTGGCGTGCTCCAGCCTGCCCGCCTCATCGTGCACCTCGTCCCAGGAGAAGCCGAGGAACTGGACGAGGAAGCTCTCCCAGAGGCGATGGCGCCTGATCAGGGAGCTGGCGAGACGCTGCCCCTCCGGCGTCAGGCACGCGGGGCGTCGGGGAGTGTAGGTGATGAGCCCTTTGGCGGAGAGGCGGCGCAGCATCTCGGTTATGGACGGCATCGAGACGCTGAGCCGTCGTGCCAGGTAGGAGGTGGTTGCCCTCTCACCTTGCTCAGCCGCCAGGCCGATGACCCTAAGGTATTCCTCGGGGCGTTCCTCGATCATCGCCATGCCCCCTTCTAGGCGCCTCGTGCCGACAATTAGGGCAGCCTAATTCTAGACCCTCCAACTCTACCTCGTCAAGGACCGGGCCGTGTCCGGCCGCCTTTGGGGCGATGCGCCGGCATCCCCGGGCCGGAGGCGTTTGCGCGGCCCGAGACGCCGCCGCCTAGTTAGGGTTCCCTAAGTGATCTATCGGCTGCCTGAGGGGAAACTTTCGCGATGCCCCTGGAGTTCTGAAGTTCTGGGTGCTCCATTGGAGAGGGGAACCTCGGACGAAGACCCAGATGGATCGCCGACATCGAACTGTCCACAGCGTACGTAGTTTGCCGCTCTGAGAGTATGCCCGTGAGCAAGCCGGCGGTAGAGATGCGGAACAGCGCTACAGTTTCCGCCAGCGGATCCGTCTTCTCCCCTCCGGCCTATGCCGAAGCGGCTCGGTCAGGAGCTTGTGCGCCTTGCGGACGCCGTCCGGTGGCCGAGCTTCGCATGGCAGCGCGTGAGGCCGCGGGCCAACTCCTCGTCGATGGGGTCGCGGGCCCGCTTGCCCTGGCACTACCCCAAATTCAGCTCTCCCAAGGGGCTTGAGGCCGCCGACTGAGTCGCGGCGATCGCCTGCCCCAGGTCCCGCCCTCTCTCCGCAGCCATCATCCAACGACCTTTATCAGGAAGCCCGACGCGGCACCCAGCAGGACGAGCCACGTCGGGTTCACGCGCAACCTGAGCAGAAGCATGGCACCGACCACGGCGAGGACTGCGGTCGGCACGTCTATGATCGCTGCCCGGCCGAGCTGCCAGGCTACCCCCGCCATCAGGGCGAGCGCCCCAACGCTCACGCCGTCCAGGAGAGCAGCCGTCCAGGGCAGGCGGCGGAGGCTCGGGATCAGCGGGCCGGCGACGGCTACTACGGCGAACGATGGAAGGAAGACGCCGACGGTGGCCAGAAGCGCGCCCGGCCAACTGCCCAGTATGTAGCCGATAAAGGTCACCGTGGACAGAAGCGGTCCCGGTGTGACCTGTCCGGCAGCGACGGCATCCAGAAGCTGCTGCTCGGTCAACCACCCGAGCCGGTCCACGAAGTCCGTCCGCAGGAAGGTGATGAGAACGTAGCCACTACCATAGAGGATGCAGCCGATCTTGAGGAGGGTCAGGAAGAGGACGCCGAGGCTGAAGGAGGATGCGCCGGCTGCCCCTGCCCCTGCCAGCCACTGCGTGCCGGGCAGAACAAGAGCGGGAATCGACCAACCTGCCCTGATGTGGCCGACGCCCGCCACAAGCACAACCGCCAGCCCAGCACCGAAAAGGAGAGCGATCTCGTTGACGCCGAGGAAATACAGGGCAAGCACGGACCCTGCGAGCAGGAGCAGAAGCGGCCTGCTCATCATGGGGCGGCTAAGGCTGAAGATCGCGTGGATCATGACGCCGATGACGATCGGTTTCACCCCGTAGAGAACCCAGGATAGCTCTGGAGTCGAGCCGAACCGCACGTAGGACCAGGCGAAGGCAAGCGTGATGGCCGTGGCGGGGGCGGTGAAACACAGGCCGGCGAGAACGAGGCCGCGCCAGCCGGCGCGCAGGCGCCCGATGTGCATGGCCATCTCAGCGGCGTTGGGACCGGGGATGAGGTTCGTGGCGCCCAGGAGATCGAGGAAGTGGGCATCGGTGAGCCAGCGCCGGCGTGAGACGACCTCGTCTCGCATCATGGCTATATAGACCGCAGGCCCGCCGAAGGCCGTCGCGCCGAGACGGAGAAAGAACAGGGAAACGGAGGGTAGGCGTCCCGAGCCGCCCACGGGTTCTTCCCGGAGGGTGGGCATGCCCTGTCGTTCTCCCTCCGAGCCCATCGCACCTTAGACCTGATCGCCTGACGGCGAGTATAGCCCGGATCGGACGTCCGTGCGGATGGGCGCCGACCCTACGTCCCTGGTAGATCGGGGCTCTGGAACACGTACTTGGTGCCGACGCTGGGCGGTAGAAAAGCATCGGGAAGGGCAGCCGCCAGGGCATGAGCTGCCCGCCACCCTGTGCAGTGGGCTCCCGAGGACTGTGGTAGTCAGAACGTTACAACCCTGTCTGAGTCCCGCACGATCTCATAGAGATCCTTGAGGGTCGACAGAGGGCAAATCTCCGACCCCCCGGAGTCCCGCAACTTCAGGCAAGCCCCGCAGGCGAGGAACTCCCCTCCGGCGTCCAGGACCTTTTGCGCGTGACCCTTAACGTCGAATGCAGGGTGTTCGATCTGGTCGATCTCGACACCCTTTCCCGACAAGAAGATCCGCACCTTGTCCCCCTGTTCAAGGCTATAGAGCGCCAAACGCAACACGTTGAAGACGGTTTCCGGGTCGGTCTGGGCAATGACGATCCCCAGTTTCATCGGGCCGACTTTTTGTGGGCTGGTCATTGGCTTACCTCCTTGCCATTGGCTCCGGAATAGCGGCCCTATTCGTTTGACTCGCCAGGCCGCTCGAGCACGTACTTCGTGCCCACGCTGCCCTGCAGGAAGGCATCTGGGAAAGCAGCCGCCAAAGCATGAGTCGCCCGCCACCCTGTGCAGTGGGCAGGGACTATGACATCCGGAGCGAACTCCGCAAGGGCCTCGACGGTGGGCCAGACTACGGACTCGAGGGATGAAGTGGCAAGGTGGAAACCGCCGATAACCGCGTGTATCCTCTCGATACCGGTGAGCTTGCGAGCGTAGAGGATCGTGTTGATCACGCCGGCATGGCCGCAGCCGGTTATCACCACCAGCCCCCGACCGCGGACGTTGACGACGAGCGCCTGGTCGTCGAGGATCAGCGGGTCGGGCACCCATTCCCCGTCGCGCAGGGCCTGATGGACGGGAAAGCCCTGCTCGAACCGGGTGGTGCGCTCGATCTCGCCGGTCACCAGCAGCGCGCCGTCGAGAAGCAATGACGGCCCTCGCTGCTCCATCAGTTCAAAGCCCGCGGCGCGCACCCTCTCCCGGCTGGTGGTGGGCAGCTCGCGGGGCTGCTGCCCCGGCACGACGACGCGTCGCTTCAGCCAGCAATCGGGATGGACCAAGAGCGGCGGCAGCGGCGAGAGCTCCCGCGCCAGCCCGCTGAGGCCCGTCGTGTGGTCGAAGTGGCCGTGGCTCAACACGATCGCCTCGATTCCCTGTGGGTCCACCCCTAGCGCCCGGAGGTTATGCACCACCCCACCGACTGTCGCGCCCGTATCGAGCAGCAACGAATGTCGCTGCTCATCGACGAACACGGTCACGAGGAAGGAAAGGCCGTGCTCCGCAAAGGGAGAGTCCGCCGCATATCCCTCCTCCAGAAGCGGCGCTTTCAGGCGGGGCAATGGCTGCCCCTCGCGGGCGGCCGTGCCCATTCGCTTGGCGACAGCCGTGCTGGGCAGGAGCACGTCCATCACGTTATCGATGACGGTCAGGATTTCCACCCGGTCAACGGCGGTCAACGGTATCTGCTCGGACATCCGAAAAAGGCCTCCCCACGGCTGGCGGTGGCTAGGGCTCCGCTAGTGCCTCCTCTATGTGCTGGCGGAACTTCTCGAAGGACTGATAACCAAACACCAGCGTGCCGTTTACCAGGAAGCTGGGCGTGCCACGCGCGCCGGTCGCCGCCGCCTGCTCCCGCAGCTCCTCCACGAGGCCGATATGCTTGTGGGAGTCGAGACAAGCATCGAATTCGCCGCGGTCTAGGCCCAGATCAGTGGCGAACTGCTTCAGCCTCTCCGGCAGGAAGGCGCCCCGGTTCTCACCGCTCTGCTCGGCATACAGCTTGTAGTGGTACTCCCAGAAGCGCCCCTGGTCGTTTGCGCACTCCGCCGCCTCCGCTGCCAGGGTGGCCTCGTTCTCGTCGGGCGGGGCGTTACCCCCGGTGATCGCGAAGTAGCGGAACTCCAGTTGTACGAGGCCCTCCTGTATGTACTCCGTTTCCACTCCGAGCTCCGTGCCGTCAACAAAGCGTTTGCAGTAGGGACACTGGTAGTCAGAGAGCTCCACGATCTTGACCGGGGCGGAGTCCTGCCCACAGAGGCGGCCGTTCACCGGCGCGCTGCCGCTGGCGCACAGGTGTTGCGCGGCTCCCGACGTCTGGTTGGCACCACCGCCCTCGTCGCCGCCGCTGCTGATCACGCTAAGAGCTATGAGGACCCCGCCCAGGGCCAGCGCAGCCACCGGTACTCCGACTATCCAGTAGGCGCGCTGGCGAGGCTTGGCGCCGCCGCGAACACCTTTCCTTTGCTTGGGTGAGCTTCGCCGACTCATCGTGTACCCCTTTCCGGGACGGATGACCCTGCGTCTTGGGGACTGGCGGCCGGTCTTCTTCGCAGCGTCTCGCCTACGTCGAGTGGCGTCACCACTGGCGGCGTTGCCTCGTAGACTGTGAGCGCCCGGAGCCCCGTGAACTCCGCCCGTATGGCAGCGAGCTCGTCCGGCGTCAGGGGCGCCACAGCGCACGGACGCAAAGGTGTGTTGATCTGCACCTCGTCCGGCGCCAGCCGCCCGGCAAGGGCGGCCATCTCTGCAGCCAGACCCTTGTTTGCCCGGACGAACATCATGTCCAGAGCCAGCTTGCTTCTGTGTTCTGCCCTGAACAGGCCGATGGCCTGGACTATGTTCTGGAGACTGAGGTCGACTAGCGGACGGTTGATCCTCTCGAAGAGCTGCTGGTTGGGGGCGTCCAGCTTGGCGACGACGACATCGGCGCAGGCCAGGTCCTCGCGGACATCCTTCCTGGTCATGAGGGAGGAATTCGTCAGGACCGCCACCGGCAGGCCCAGTGTGGCCCGTGCGAGGCGGATGGCGTCTCCAAGGTTGGCGGCCAGGGTGGGCTCTCCCATCCCGGAGAAGGTGACGTAGTCGGCGCCCACGCCGGCCGCCGCCTCCAGCTCTGCGGCCAGCGTTTCGAGAGAGACGAACCGGGTGCGCTCCGCCAGCGGTCGAGCGGTCCGGCCAAGCTGGCAGTAGATGCAGTCGAAGGAGCAGGTCTTGACGTCTCCAGGCGTCAGGTCAACGCCCAGGGACCTGCCCAGGCGCCACGAGGGCACTGGCCCGTAGACAATCGACACTGGTCCAGCCTCCTCAACAAGTGAATCCGCAGGGCTTCACCACACCTTCACGCCGGCAAATGCCGCGATGAACTTGATGGATACGTACAGAAAGTACAGCCCAAACACCAGCTTCAACGTCGCCGGCTGAAAGCGCTTTATCACCGCCGCGCCGACCTGAGCGCCGATTACCGTGCCGACCGCAAGCAAGAGCCCCGCGCCGACCGCGACGTACCCTTGAGCGAGCTTGATGCCACCGCCGACGACGGCTAGCGGGATCATCGTGGCCAGCGATGTGCCCATGGTCACATACACGGGCGCGCCGAACAGGTAGATGAGGCCCGGCACAAGCGCATAGCCGCCGCCCAGGCCTGCCACACCTGTCGCGATGCCAATGACGAACCCGAAGGCCGCGAGTCCCCATGCTGGGCCCGGAATGCTGCTGCCCGGGCGCTGGGGCATACCCCGCTCAATGACGCCCTGCCAGATCATGCGCACGGCCGGCCACAAGAACAGCAGGCCTAGTATCAGGCCGAGAAGCTCCGCTTCGTCGGCCAGGAGCGTGAAAAGCCAGGAGCCGAGCGCCACTCCCGCTATTCCGCCTCCGCCCAGCCAGAGGACGGCTCTGCGGTCTAGATTGCGCCGGACGAGGTGGCCGTAGCCCCCGGAGGTGGCGGTGAATATCACGGCGAACAGCGTTGTCCCCACCGCCATCGACGCCGGGTAGTCCATCCAGAAGTGGATCGCGGGCAGCATGACGCTGCAACCGCCGGTGCCAATAAGCCCGCCCAGCAGGCCCGCGACCCAGCCGACGACCACCAGAATCACGCCGCCCGCCACGGAGATAGAAGGCACTTCCGCCTCCGTCTCCGGGTTAACCAGGTATGCCGCCACGCCGATCGCGACCAGAATCAGCACCAACAGTGCGGCGGACCGATAGCGGGTTAGCATGACGGACACCCGCTGACCCGTTGTGGCCGAGCTACTTACGTCGCTCATCTTCGTTGGCCCCGCTCCTCCTTACGGACTGCCCTTCGCTGCATCGTCAGCAGGCGTACACCGCGCAACTGCCGGAAGACCGCCCCCTCCGACACGCGGCGCAGCGCCAGCAGCGGGTCGATGACTTGCGTGCCCGAGATAACGTCCACCCCGTAGTCGTACAGGATCGGCGAGAGGGGCGTGGTTGGGCCGAGGACAACGACGAGGCTGCCCGGCCGGCATAGGCCCAAGAGCGGCTCTATGGTGTGGTTGATGAAGGCGCTGCCGGTGATAGCCACGATATCGGCTTCCGGCAGGACGGTCTCCGCCTGCTCGGCTGAGAAGTCGCCGGCGAGGGGACGGAGCTCCAGGACCGAGAGCTCACGCGCCGCCTCTCGCAGGGACGGGACGAAGGGGAAGTGGCCCACGAGGGCCACCCTCTTGCCCCGGCCCCGCTCAATGAGGAGCTGACCAGCGTTGAACTCCTGGCAGCGTTTCTCGTCAACGTCGAGGAGCGAGTTGATCGCGGCCATCCCGATGCCCGCCTCCAGCATGCTATCCGAGAAGGCAAGGTGGCAGAGCCCCAGGGCGCTGCTGCCGGCCAGATCGCCTGAGCCTCCCACGAAGGTGGCGCCATGCTCGTGCTCCTCCGGCATCACGGTGGAGGCGAGGCCGCATGCCCGGCTCCAGACGGCGGTCCAGAAAGGCCCGATCAGCACCTCGCGCACCGGGGCGTCCTCCCTGAGGCTGGCTATCAGGTCCTCAAGGATCTTCAACGGGTGTCCTTCCTTCCTGAGACCCTTGACGAGAGTCCAGGGACGTTTTCTCATCCCCTTCTGCCTCCCGCATCCGCCTCGCCCCTACAGCTTGAATGAGCGCATCGGCAAGGGCATTCGTCAGGTCCGAGTTGTAGCGCTCGATCTCGCCGTCGTCGCAGAGCCGGGCCAGCTCGGGATCAACGGGTATCTGCGCCAGCAGCGGGGCTCCCGCTGCTTCGGCCATCTCGTCGGCCCTGCTCTTGCCGAAGAGATCGAGCTTCTTCCCGGTCTCGGGCAGCACGAAGTAGCTCATGTTCTCCACCACTCCCAGGATCGGGATATGCATCGCCTCCCGAGCCATCCTGATCGCCTTGCGCACCACCATCGCCGTCAACTGCTGGGGGCTGAAGACGATGATGACGCCTGATAGAGGCAAGGACTGCATCACGGTGAGGGGCGCATCGGCCGTTCCCGGCGGCAAGTCCACTATGAGACAGTCGAGCTTGCCCCAGAGCACCTCCTCCCAGAACTGAGTGATGGCCTTGGCGATCATAGGGCCCCTCCAGATGACGACATCGTCCTCACGGGGCAAGAGGAGATTAGTGGACATGATCTTGATGCCCGCCCGAGAGAGCACCGGCAGGATGCCTGTTTCGCTGCCGACGGGATGAGCGCTAACGCCGAACATCTTGGGGATGCTGGGGCCGGTGATGTCGGCATCCAGAATGCCTACCTCATGGCCGTGGTGCGCGAGGGAAAGCGCGGCCAGCCCGGCTACGAGGGACTTCCCCACTCCGCCCTTGCCGCTCATCACCGCGATCACGCTTCCGATTTCGTTGATGTCCTTACATCCAGCTTCCTCAAAGCTAATCTCAACATCGACTACGCCCGGCAGTCTCTTCACGACATCGGGCACGCAGGTGCTTAGCCAGTCCTGAGTCCCGGGGTTCAGGGCTGTCGAGGCCAGGCTAACGTTCACTTTTCCATCAGAGATGGCTACCTGGCGAACCAGGTTGAACTTAACCAGGCTGCCCGTCGTCCCGGGGACAATGACCTCCTCAAGGCTTTCTCTTATCTGCTCCTCAGTCGGCATAGGCACCTCCAGCAAGGATTGCCTTTGGGGGGATCTTCTCCCCTTAGTGCAAGCGCTCGACCAGATTCGGCAGATCGCCTCTGGCGTGACGCAGCGCTGCGTCCCTGGCCACCTCGACGTTGGTCACGACGACTTGAATGCCGAGCTGTGCAAGGCTTTCCTGCGCGCCCCAGCCCATGCCGCCGGCGATGAGCGCCTGACAGTCGCCGATGGCCTCCGCCATCTGCTGGTGCCGCGACTGGGCTCCCGCGCCGAAGCCGTGCCTCCCCTGCGCGTCGAGGTCGGCATGGGGCTGACTCATGAAAGCGCCGTGGCCGAGCTTGGGGCGGGTCTCCTCAGCGACGATCTGACCTTCTTCTATCGTCAGCACGACGTACATCTCCGCTCTCCCAAAGTGCTGGCTGATATGCACTCCATCGTCAGAAATGACAGCGATTTTCAATTCACGCCCCTTCCTCGGATTGTTGACCTACCTTTATCTCGTACCTGAGTTCCCCCTGCCCCAGACGAAGCACGATCTTGACGTCCCGGCCGTCGGCGAGATGCCTTTCACACTCATCGCGCAGTTTCTGTAGTTCAGGAGACTTCAGAAGGGCCACGAGACCTTCATAGGTTTCTTCAAGCTCTTTTCCTTCGCTCCCACCCCTCAGAAGTTCCCTGAGGCAATCGAGATATTGGGCCTCAGCCAGACATTTGACACATCTGCCCGGTATCTCCTTGGTCGAGTATCTTGGCTCAAGCTCGAGGCTGGGACCCATTCCTACCTCCTCCGGCACACGTCATCCGCAGAGCAGGGTGGAGCCTCGCAGCGCTCCTCGCGCCCGCAGCAGGTCGTGCCCCCAGCGCGCGCCGTCTCGCTCACTACGTTGAAAGACGACAACAGCTTCTCCAGGTCTTCTGCTCCGCAGCTCGGGCAGCGGCCTGAAGCAGCGTCAGGTCTTTGGACGAACACCTCGTGAACTTCGCCGCACCTGCGGCAACGGTAGTCGTAGATCGGCATCTTCTCCTCCAAGCGTGCAGTCAAGGCACCGTACAGGTCGCAACAGCCTCCCACAACGCCCTAATCTCGCGTGAGGCGGCGCCGTCAGACGTCTCCACAACAGGTAATCCCTGGACAATGGCCTGAGTAACGTCCGGATCAAACGGTATTCTGCCAACGACCTCGACATCGCCGCAGTGATCCTCTATGCAGCGGGAGTTCTCCCCGCTGAGGTCGTACTTGTTTATGCAGACGAGCGGACGCACGCCGAAATGACGGCAAAGACCGAGCACCCGCTCCAGGTCGTGGATGCCGCTGAGGCTGGGCTCGGTCACGATCAGGGCCATGCTGGCCCCCGATAGCGATGAGATGACAGGACAGCCGATGCCCGGCGGGCCGTCGCTCAGGATGAAGACCGCATCCGTTTGTTGGGCGAGCTCGCGCGCCCTCTTCCTGACCGCCATCACCAGCTTGCCTGAGTTCTCCTGGGCGGCCCGCAGGCGGGCGTGGACGAGCGGCCCGAATCTGGTCCGCGAGACGTACCAGTGGCCTGCCAGCATGTCGCGCATTGATATGGCGTCGAGCGGGCACACACGCGCGCAGAGCCCGCAACCCTCGCAGGCCAGCGGATCGACCTGGAAGTCTTGTATGGCCTCGAAGCGGCAGGCATCAACACAGGCGCCGCACTCGTTGCATGCCTCCGAGTCGATGTGGGCCACCTGCAGGCCGTAGAACTCGTGCACCTCCTCGGCCTGCGGTTCAAGCAAGAGGTGGAGGTTGGGGGCGTCGACATCGCAGTCGCAGAGGACGCTATTCTCGGTGAGGGCAGCGAAGGAGGCGAGCACGGTCGTCTTGCCCGTGCCGCCCTTGCCGCTGAGGACTACGATCTCTGTCAACTGACACTCCCCAAGGCCGCGAGCCCTCTGACCCTGTCGAAGAGCTGGCGGAACGCCTCCTGCCATGACGGCATCGCGGCGGCCAGGGTCTCGCCGCGGCAGTAGGCCTCGGCAATCCGCCTGTCGAAGGGGATGCGCATCAGCACTGGTATCCCCTCCTGCGCGCAATAGCGCTCCACGCCCTCGTCTCCTAGCCCATCGCGGTTGATGACCACGCCGCAGGGCACGTTCATCTCTCGCGCTACCTCAACGGCGATCGTCAGGTCGCTGAGCCCGAAGGGGGTCGGCTCCGTGACGAGCACGCAGAAGTCGCTCCCCCGAATAGTCTCGACGACCGGGCACGACGTGCCGGGCGGCGCGTCGAGGATGACAGTGGCTTTGGCGTCGGCCAGCTTCTTCACTGCGCGAATCAGCGGTCCCGCCATCGCCTCGCTAACGTTGAGCCGCCCGCCGACGAAACGGACTCCGCCCGCGCGACCGCTCTCGACAACTCCCACCTGCCGCGGCTCCTCGCTGATCGCCTCCGCCGGGCAGACGTAGGAGCAGGCGCCACAGCCGTGACACAGCTCACGGAAGACGAGGACGGTGCGGCCTGCCACGGCGATGGCGTTATAGGCGCACGCTTCCGAGCACAGCCCGCAGAAGGTGCACCTCTCCTTGTCGACCGCGGGTACCGGCACTGTGACCGGCCGGGAGGAATCGATCTGCGGGCGCAGGAGGATGTGCGCGTTGGGCTCCTCGACATCACAATCGAGGAGCTGCACCGTTCCCTGTTCTAGGGAGAGCGCCAGGCTGGTGGCGACGAGCGTCTTGCCGGTCCCACCCTTGCCGCTGGCGACGGATAGAATCATCAGCTATCTTCCTCAATCAGGACGATTGTATCTTTGCTTCTGGCCTATCGTCTGCGGCCACCGCCCATACCACCGCGACCGCCACCCATGCCGCCGCCGCGGCCTCCGCCCATACCACCACCGCCCATGCCACCTCTCATTCCTGCGCCGGGGCCGGTCGAGGCCTGAGGAGTGGGCTGAAGCTCTCCCCTCTTGTAGCTCTCTATCGCCTCACGGGCGCTGCCGGACGCGCCCACGAACACGGGAATGCCGGCGGCGGAGAGCACCTGGTAGGCGTTCGGGCCGCAGCCCCCCGTGATGACGGCCTCAGCGCCCTTCTCGGCGATGAGCTGGGCGGCCTGGATGCCAGCGCCGCCGGGAGCCATAATGGCAGGGTTTTCGATGGCTTCAAACTCCATGCTCTCGGTGTCGACGATGAGGAAGTATTGGCATCTGCCCAAGCGCGGGTCGAGGGCGGCGTCAAGGTGCGGCGCCGTCGCTGAGACTGCGATCTTCATCTTGGCTCCTATCAGGGGCAAGCGAGGCGGAGGGAGCTCCGCCTCGCTTGCCCGGCTTCGCGCCTCAGTCCTTCTTGGCGCTGCTCTCGATCTCTTCGATGCGCTTCTTTACATCCTGAAGCGCCTCTTCGAAGTACCTGGCCTGGTCCTTCAGGGCCGTTGCCTCCTCCTCCGGACCGTAGCTCGGGGCATAGGCCGGGCCGTAGACGGGAGGGTACGAGCCGTAGGGCGCGCCCCACGGTGCCGGTCCCCAGCCGAAGCCGCGTCCCCCGCCGAAGCCGCGTCCCCAGCCGAAGCCGCGTCCTCTGCCGAAGCCGCGCCCGGGAACGGGGTTCATGCTCCCCGGCGCGGGGTAGCCGCCGCAGTAGCCCGCGCCCCGGCCGGTCATTGGCCCAAGGCCCTGGGGTCCTGTTCTGTCTCCGAATGGCATGTGATTTCACCTCCTCTCGTTAGTCGTGTTCTTCAAACATCTTGTCCTGTACCGGGTCGTGCTGGCGGATCCACTCCATCAGCATCGCCACGTGCTCTTTCTCCTCGTCGCGGTTGTGCTCGAGGATCTTGCGCAGCGATTCATCCTCCGTGGCGTCTATGCGCTCCTGATACCAATCGATCGCCTCCAGCTCCTCGCGCAGGGAGCGACGCGCCCGCATCAGGTCGAGCGACTCCGGTTTGATCTTCTCGATCGGCTCACCGTAGCTCATTCGCAGATCTCCTTTTCTGACTCGCCATCGTCAGCACTCGCACCGGCGGCACCGCTCGGTTCAGCAGCGCTCGCCGCGCAGGGGCGTGCCGCACTTGGGGCAGGCGACGGCGCTGCACGGCGTGCCCCTGGTGTGGGACTGTGTGTATCCGCAGCCAGGGCAGCGGCAGACCATCGACCCGCCAAGGCCCTTGCCCGGTCGCGAGCTTCCTCCGGAACGCCGCCCGCTGAGACGGTCTCCAAGCCTTCCGAACATGGCATGCCTCCTTTCCCGTTACCGACCGCGCCCTCCCCGCCACCTGCGGCGGCCACCACGGCCGGGGCCGGGCACGGCGAGGTCCTGTCGACCCGCCGCCCGTTCCAGCGAGCGACCTCGCCTGAACCAGCGGCTTGCCAGCCAAGCGAGAACATCGAGGGCGACAGGACCAACGGCTCCCGCGGCCGCCGCAACTGCCTGCCGCCGTTCGAGGGCTGAGGGCGACGGCCGGACAACCTCCAGCGGTCGGGGTCGCGCTGGTACTCGGACAGACCTGCCGGACGATACCTCGACCGCTGGCTCTCGCTCGAGCCTGACGGGGAGCCGAGTCACCGGCACCAGGTCTGTTTCCTGGATGGCGTTCTGCGGACATGCGCTGATGCAGATGCCGCAGCCGCTGCACAGCTCTTGCCTTATCTCCGCTCTCTCCGCCTCCAGCTCGATGGCCTCTTGCGGGCAAAGGCCTAGGCAGACGCCACAGCCGGTGCAGCGCGCCTCGTCGATGACGATCATGGGGCACCTCCTCGCCAGCCCGGGCCGCCACGCCCGCGTCGCCAGCCGCGGCTGGCGGCTGCGTGACGCGGAGGAGTAATGGGGAAGACGCTCGGGCTCTCACAACGGGGGCAGGCCAAGACCGGTCTCGTCGCCAGCGCTTCAAAGGGAACTAACCACACGTACCCATCGCGCCGACACTGGAAAGGCTGACTGGCAAGGGCGAAATTGCCGCCCTGGACGCGAAGGGCCTTCCCGTTCACGAGGACGTCGGCCACTTTCCGTCGCGCCGACTGGAGGACACGGTGAAAGGTGGGCCGGGAAATGCCCATCCTCTCCGCGCACTCCTCCTGCTGCAGGCCCTCCATATCTTTGAGGCGGATGGCCTCCGCTTCCTCCACGGTCAGAGCCACCTCCTCCAGAACCCGCAGGGGCACCCCCGCTGGCTTGAAGTAGGTGACTTGGGGGATGAGCCCCACCCGTCGCCACTTGATCGGTCTTGCCATGTTGCACCTATTCGGGGTTATGAACCTATGTCCATAAACACCATACTACTGATCTCTAGGCCTGTCAAGCGACTTTGGCGCGAATGACTAGTAGGACTGTGCGTAAGGGATTGCTGGTGGGCCTGGGCTTACCGTCGGCGGCTCGTATCGATGCCGAGGAGGGCGTACAGGGGGCAGAAGCCGCTGAGCCCCGTCAGCAGTGGTATCAGGCCCACCGCCGCCATCGCGATGCCGCCGGGCCCGCGCACCACTCCCAGGCCGACGCCTATGAGCACTCCGGCCGCAACCAGCCGCATCGCTCGGTCGATGCTGCCCTGGTTGACCTTCATTCCGCACCTCCTCGGCGTGATGGGCCAGCGAGGCCTAAGGGGCCATGTCGGGCTTCCAGACCTGCCACACTTTGCCGACCAGGGCCGGCCCGGGCTTCAGAGCAACTCTGCCGGGCTCCCAGCCCGAGGGCGCGACCTCTCCGGTCGCCCGCACGTGCTGGAAGGCTTTCACCTGCCGAATGAGTTCGTTGACGTTCCTGCCCACCGGCGGAGTCAGCACTTCCATGGCCTGGATCACGCCGTCCGGATCGATGAGAAAGCGCCCCCGAATGTTGATCCCCGCCTCCTCGTCGTAGACGCCGTATAGGGTGCCAATGCGCCCCCCTTGATCCGAGAGCATGGGGAAGGGGACGCCGCCCTCCACCATCTTGGACAGCTCTTCCTCCTGCCAGACCTTGTGGCTGAAAACGCTGTCCGTGCTGACTGACAGCACGTCGACGCCGAGGGACTGGAGTTCGTCATACCTGACGGCAACTGCCGACAGCTCCGTCGGTCAGACGAAGGTGAAGTCTCCGGGGTAGAAGCAGAGGACCACCCACCTGCCGCGGTAGTCAGAGAGCTTCACGTTCTTGAAGGCGCCGTCCACCAGAGCCCGCGCCTCGAAGTCGGGGGCCTCCTTGCCGACTCGCGCCGTCATGTCGCTCGCCTCCTTTGTCAGTTGCCCTCGGGCGTCATCGCGAGGACAGTCGCTCGGCCTCCCGCTTCCCCGTGGCCAGGATCCTGTCTTGCGAAAGCGGCGGCCTACGCCTATTATGCCTTATGAACATACGACCATAAACACTCTAGCCTTGACGCGCTGCGTTGTCAACGGTTACGCGTGACCGTCTCCCTAGGATGACGCGAGGTTCGGTGCTGGCCCGGCCGAAGGCGCACTACCCCGCCGTGCTGCAGGTGTCTGCACTTGGCTGGCGGGACGGTGCCGGGGAGGCTGTTCGAAGCAATGTCACCTAGCAGTACCACCCCGGAGAGAGCGGACTGGCCCGCCAGGCAAGGCCCCCTGTGGCGACCTTTCGATGGGGCAGCGGCCACTTACGACGAGTGGTACAAGAGCCCCCTCGGCGCCTTTGCGGACGGGGTGGAACGGCGGGCCCTCTTCGAGCTGCTGGCGCCGCAGGGCGGGGAGCTCATCCTGGACGTGGGCTCTGGGACGGGCCGGCATACCCTTGAGCTCTTCCGCCGGGGAGCAAGAGCCGTAGGCGTGGAACCGTCCAGCGGCATGCTGGCGGTCGCGCAGGAGAGGCGCGCCCTGGCCGGCGGTCCCTCCTACGTCCGAGCGGTGGGGGAGGCCCTGCCCTTCCGCCCTCGCGCCTTCGACGGCGTGGTCATCGTGACTACCCTGGAGTTCGCCGCCGACCCCGATGCGCTACTATCGGAAGCGGTGCGGGTCACCCGGGTGGGCGGGCGGGTCGTTGTCGTGCCCTCAGCCGCAGCGGGCCGTGGGCGGCGCGCCGGAGGAGGAGCCGTTCGCCTCTGTGGGCGGGCGCCCGGTTCTTCATGGAGGACGAGCTGCGGGCCATGCTGGAGCGCTATGGGCTGGTGCGGAGCCGGCGGGTGCTCTTGGTGCCGCCGCAACTGGCGCGGGTGCCGTCGCCGCTGCTGATGCTGGTGGAGCGACTCGGCGTCGTGCCAGCCAGGCGCTGGGCCGCCTTCATCGCCGCTCGTGTGGACTTGGAGGGGTGAGCCATGGTCACCTGTCAGTTTTCTCTCTATCCCTTGCGGGAACCGCGTTTGAGCCCGGCCCTCGACCGGGCCATAGAGGCGGTGCGCTCGACTGGGCTGACGCCACAGTTAGGCTCCATGAGCACCTACATCGAGGGGGACGAGGACACCGTTTTCGAGGCCCTCAAGAGGGCCTTCCGTCGCGCCGCCGAGGAGGGGGATCTGGTGCTGGTGGCCACCGTGTCTAACGCCTGCCGGATGCGGGGTGCCTGACGGCTGGCAAACAGGGGAACGCTACGTCTTCAACGGCTAGGGTGGGCCACCTGACTGCCCGCCCTGGTGCCTAGCTTTCCCTTAGAAGAGGCAGTGCTACCGCTGAACGTCCACGCTTCGCAGAGCGTCTGACTCCGAGGCAGAGGGTCGCGGACGCCATATCTCCGAGGTGCCGGAGACTCACGGTCCCGCTCCGACGCCTGGGCGGTACGCACACCATGTTTGGAGAGCATAGCGTAAACCCGTGCGGCAGGCTCAGTTCCTCGCCTAGCTTCGGATAACGAAGAGCCGCAGAGGCTAGCCCGACGGTTGGGCCCAGCCTCCCAGGCAGACCAGCCCGTACGCCGCCATCAGAACGGCGTTGGCCACGTCCATGTCCACACTTCCCCGCGGCCGCTGGGGCGGTTCCACGCCCAGACCCCTGACGAACTTGAGGACCGCATCGGCTCCCGCATTGTGGCGGCCGAGCAGGGCCCGGCGTGCCGCCTGGAAATCAACTTCGATGGCCTCCACCCCCAGCTCCGCGCAGGCGGCCAGCATGACCCCCCGACACATCGCCATAACCTCCACCGTCTCCCGTCGGCTGCCGCCTCGACGTTGCCAGCTGCCCGGCCGCTCGAAGTAGGCCAGCGCCGGGCGCAGGCTTCGCAGCACCCCCTCGAACTGCCGCCGGATATTCAGAAGTCGCTCGCCCCGGCCGTGCCCCCTGGGGATGATCACCCCCCAGGCGATCAGCAACGGCGGATGGTGGCCGCCAGCCAGGAGCGCCCAGCCCGTACGGTTGAAGGAGGGGTCGACCCCCAGCGTTGCTGCACCGTCCGCCGTCGAAAGCCGGGCGATTCTCATGGCTGGGCGGGGCCTTCCAGGGCGTCCGCCTTCCGGTTCAACTCCCAGCCGTCATGCGTCTCCAAGAGGAAGCGAACGTGCTTCGGCTCGCCAAACCCCAGTATCTCGCGGAGATCGAGGACGGTGTAGCCGTGCGTGGTCTTCAGGTAATAGGCATAAGCCGCCAGCAAATCGCGGCGGCTGGCCTGAAGCCCCGCCCTGGACAGCGCCTCGTTGAGGATTACATATGCCTCGCGGTCGCTCAGCGGCCGGTAGGGGCGGCGCAGGCTGCGAAAGACGCGTCCTTCCGGCCGGCGGTCCATGGTCCGCTTCCGGACGGCGTACAGGATGGCCAAAGGATCGGCGGCCCGCCGGTGGATCGGCAGCCATCGGTAAGCGCGCCTGCGCCAGCATTGGGCCCAGGCGGCGAAGGGATAGCCGTCACGGGCCTCTTCCCACTGGATGTCCTCCCAGCGGAGGGTCAGGATCTCCCCCGTTCGCAGACTTGACCAGCAGAACAGGGACACCAGGGCCCCGTCCCGCTGGGCGTGTTCGCCCTCCTTCCCTTCCCTGGCCCTTTCCGCGATGGCCAGAAGGTCCTCGGCGAAGAGCAGGCGGCTGGGGCGGGATGTGGCATCCGGGTGGCCGCCCGCCACGCGCTCCGCCTCGTCCCAGTCCCGCGTGCGGCGGGGGATGAGCCTCTCCTCGATCGCCGCTATGCGATGCTCCGCTTCGGACCGGGAGCCGACCATGAGGTACAGGAACTCCTGGAGCGCCCGCCACCACCCACGCACGCAATCTGCCCTGACCCGGCCCGGCCGGCGGAGGGCGCAAGCGCAGAGGTCAGCCTGGAGGCTGAGCTCGGTCAGGGTGCTGGGGCCTCCCAACGACGCAGCCCTCCGCATCAGGGCTCGCAGGCCAACGGCTTCATACGCCACCCTCGAAGTCGGCACCCCCTCCGGCAACTGGAGAAGGCGGCGGGCGGCGAAGCCGTGAATCTCCGCCATCGCTTGCCGGCTCAGGCCCTCATGCGGGTCAGCCATGCTCAGGATACCCTGGTCTCAAGCGCAGCCACGGCGACCGGTCCGGGCCGGTCAGCGTCGAGGTCGGCCGCGGGCTCGCTCATCGGGAGCTCCGGCTGCCAGGAGCGGAGCGAGCGGGCGTAGTAGCGGAGGAAGACCCCTTCATTCTTCCAGCCGCCGGCCAAGGCCGCCTCGTGCGCCGAGAGCACCGCCCCCATCCGGCTGGCGTACAGACGGCGCAGACCGTGGGGCGAGAAGCGGGGCACAGCGGCGGCATCGCAGCAGCGCCAGTAGGCCATGAGCATGTCATTGTAGATCCAGGGACCGCCCCCAAGGGAGCGGAAGAAGAGGCCGGGCACCCCCAGCCCTATCCGGTCCCGCCGCCCCATGGCGGAGTGGAACGAATTGAAAGAGGCAGCATAGCGCAGCAGGAAGGCGACAACCTGGGCCCTGAGCTCGATCTCCTGGCTCTCCCGCTTGCCCTTCACCGCCTTCTCCTTCTTCCTGAGGAAGAGGGAGCCCCGGTGCCACCGGAAGTCACCGCCATCGACGGTGAGGACGCTGACGGCCCGTAGGCCGTGCCACAGGGAAAGGGCGGCCGCTGCCGCCAGTCGAGGCCCGGCGTAAGCTTGCTGCCAGTGGGCGGCCATGCTGAGGAAGCTTTTCACGTCCTCCAAAGGAGGCCGGTAGTGGTCCAGGGGCTCCGGGCGGCCGGCGCCGATGATGTAGCGGTAGCCCCGCCGCCGGGCAGCTCGCCGCAACGCCCGGTCCATGGCGGCACGCGCCTCCTCGAAGGTCCGGCCGGGGAGCCCTATGGCCCGCAGGTAGGCGCCTAGGGCCACCCTTCGCTGGCGCAGAGTGTAGCGCGACAGCTTGGCGCCGCTCCCGTCCAGGTAGCGGTCGTCGGCCACTACGGCGGCCATAAGTTCCTCCTCGTACAGCTCCTCCAGGCCGTTCAGGGGCCGCTCCAGGTGCCTCTGGGCCATCTTGGCCAGGCTCTCCAGGGCCTTGCGGTGGGAGTGGGCGCTGGTGGGCCGCTCGATGCCCTGCGCCACCAGGGCCGCCTCAAACCGGCGCGCCTGGGCGCGAACTCCCGGCGAGAGGACCGGGAACTGCGGCCTCAGCGCCGGCGCCGCCGGCCAGACGGCGCCGGGGGCCAGCTCAGCGAAGGATCTCTGACGGGGATCCACGCGAGCCCTATTTCTGCCGTGTCTCATCGCCCTCTGCCTCCGGACTGATTCTGCAATTAGGTTCGCAATCGGTGATGGTTGCCTACAAGATTTCTGCTAGCTGCTACAGGAGACGCGTCTGCTCGGGGCGGATTCGCCTTCGCCTTCCTGAGACCACCATGCGCCTTCGCAGAGCCGGGGCCGGGCCCGGCTCCGGGGCGCCGCCCCCGTCGTCGCCGGACCCGGCCATAGGCGCACGGCTCCCTAGTTGGGTTAGCTCCGTTCCGTGCCAGCGTCGCATCGCCATCGCCACCCCCCAGGCACGAGGGCCGAGGGGGTAGCGCTGGGACGTCACCTTACCACCCTTGCGGCCCGCCTCGGGCGCTATGTCAGGTCGCTTGTGGTGGAGGGCGTAGGCGGCTAGGCGGGCGCGGGCACGTCGAAATGCGACACTCGTGGAAGAACGAGCAACGTTCGCTTCGTGGCGGTCTGTTCTGGGGATGGCCTCTGACACAGACGACGCCCCTGAAAAAAATCGCCCTTCGCGCTATTGCGCAGAAGGGCGATCAGGTCGCTCCTAGTTAAGAACCCTGCGGGTCTCCGAGCGTAGGGAATCTGTTCGTACGCCCGTTCACCTAAACACCTATCACCAACTCCTCCCTTTGTCAAGGCCTTTACGGTAGTCATCCCTCACGTGTGTAAGGGAACCCGGAATTGAGTGAGGCGCTGCGCGAATCCTGTCCCTGCTCCCAGACGAGTCCTCTCGGCGGTGCCTAGCGCTGATTTGGACCTCAGCCAAGGCGACGGGGGCGACAGCGACCGTCGTTCCGGCAAACAGGCCTTTCATCGCTCGCCCCGCCTCGAGTGATGTCCTCAGAGGCGCTTGGCGACCCCTCTAAGTAACGCGGCCGATCGTTATCGCGTTTTACAAGTGGGCCGGTTCTGTTGGAGTCCGCCCGTGGCGGGGCGAGCGGCTCCGGTAGAGCTGGCCTGCAAACGTCAAGAGGCCGACCACGCACTCTCAGGGGGGCGGCTACTGTGAGCTGCTCCTCCCTGTATCCCCCATTTTCGCTCTCCTGGTTGTCACATACGCTGGCCCCGGCGCATCGTACGAGGGTGGTGTAATCCTTTCGGGGATGGTTTATCCTGCGCCTATCATGAGTGGGTTCGCACGGCTCCCGCGGTTCGGCTTGCTGGTGCTGGCGGCGCTTCTGGTCGTTCTGGCCGGGGCGTGTGACAGCGAGCAAGGCTGAAGGATGGCGAGCCGCGTTAGGTTGGGGCTACACTAGTACGCGGAGCGAAGCCCGTGTGGTGTGGAGCGAAGAAGACATGAGCAGCGAGGCAACCCCCGGCCAAGACGCTCGTCGACTTCTGGATCGATTGAGACAGCTCGCGGTGGACCGGCTCACGGATCAGAAGCTGGCCGCCGGTGTCCTGACCGCGCTATCGGAACAAGAGTCCATCTGGCCAATGCGTCCCGCGGATTCCAAAGAGATCTCCACCGCAGACACTGAGTTGACGCATCGACTTCTCAGACTCGCTGGCTTCGTTGCCGGAGTCATCGGCGGTCTCCCGCGGATGTCAGAAGGGCCTCGAAACTACAAAGCAGTCTGGTATCACGTCCACGCCACGATTCTGGATGCTCTAGACGAACGTGCAGAGGACGTGTTCGATCGCTCCCTCCTCGCCGTCCTCGAGGTGGCACGGGGCGAGATTTCAGACGCCTACGGCCTGGTCCGAGGCCATCCTGGCCAGAAGCTGGCAGACGAGTGCAGCCTTTTCTTCGATTTCCTCGACCTCGGCACCGACCTACTTGCCGCCCACATCGGCTGCCAGCCAGCAGCGGCTCCAAGAGCTCAAGAGGTGCATCCCCGGATGCGATCCAAGTACTCTGGATCCGCCGAGCGCTATCCGATCGATATTCGCGCGTGCGTCATCAACGATGTCCGCCGGTACTTTCCTGGTCAAAGAATCGCCGTACCGGAGCGCGTCTTGCAAGCAGTTCAAGCCACATACCATCCGATCGGCGGGCTTGTTCCTGAGGAGGCCGCCTTGTTTGGCGGGCTCATCCTCGCTGTTCCGGTGCTTGCGTTTGCTCTTCGAGAGGCCGAATTCTATCCGGAGGCATTCATCGATTCTGAGCTGTCATTCGCTCCCAACGATCACCCATCGTGGGACTACGCATGGACGGTATCCCTTGATCGGATGTTCTTCCATGACGATGGAATGCCCTCCGAGATCGCAAGGCGTACGGTCGCCTCGAGGGAATTCGGTGTGTTCGAATTGCTCGATGGCATCGTCGAATCTATGTCCAGACCGTCGGTCCACGCGAGTCGGGAGCATTTCTATCGGAAGTGCCGCGACGCTTCCCCGTCATACGCGGTGGGCAAAATGAGCGAAGCGCAGATCATCTCGACCATAAGAGATCGATCACGGATCGCCCGCACAGTAGATCCTTCCTTCGCCTGGCAGCAATTCGGGCTATGCCTTGACGACCATGACACAGTGAGGGCGCTCGCGTTCTCGCCCTGGTCGGTGACCCGCTTCAGAGATTGGAGCGATGAAAGCCAGGAGCATCGACTCGTACGTGGAAACGTGGTCCAGTGGGCGGGTACGTTATCACGCGAGATCCTCGACAAACTGGAATGGCTGATCGGGCAGGACCTACCGGAGTCCGAGTTTCAGCACTTCTTAGAGCAGAATCCAAACGTCCTGCTTGCGCTGGGCCCCTACAGCCGGGCAGTACCGCACGTGGTCCTTCACGAGGACGACGGCCAAAAGCTGATTCCGGACTTCTTCCTTGAAGTGGCCGATCAGCGCGGGGCTGATCTGTTGGATCTAAAACTGCCCAGCGCAAGAATAGACCTCCGCCAGGCGAGGCGCGAGCGCCTTCGCGCTGGGATTCACGAAGCCGTGGCTCAGCTCCGCACCTATCGAGACTGGTTCCGATCGGTGGCGCACCGGAAGCAATTCCTGTCCAAGACCGGCATCAAATGCTTCCTTCCGCGAGCTGTCATTGTGTTTGGACGATCGATGGACTTCCAGAGCCAAATTGATCGCCAGCGGCTGGAGGCTACGCTGCCCGAATGGGCGAGATTGGTAACGTACGACGAGCTCCTCGGCTCGGCGAGGAGATGGGTGCAAAGGGGCGGGTGAGTATAGGCTCTGATAGGGCGCTCCTACACCTTGAGCTCACGCGCCCAGTCCGTCCGCCGGACTGAATCTCTTGTGAGCAGCGGTTGCCCTTTCCACTTCGGCAGCTTTCACGTAACGCCGAATCATCTCTGGCGAGCGCCATCCCATCAGCACTCGTAGGTCCTCGGCCTGGCCTCCCAGACGGAGGTACTCGATGCCCGACGCACGCCGGAAGGCGTGCATGCCCTTGAATTCGACCCCCGCCAACTGAAAGGCGCGCCGCAGGGCCAGCTTTAAGGCGTTCTTGGTTAGCCTGCCTCCATCAAGAGTCGCAAAGAGCCACGGGGAGTCCGCCTGCCGGAGACGCAGGTAGGACATTAGGGAACGCATTGCCGCTGTTCCGAGGGAGACCACCCGCTGGTTGCCGCCCTTGGTCTCCCGCACGACGATGGTCTGGATGTCCCAATTCACGTCCTCCAGCCTTAAAGCGCACAGCTCCGAGGCCCTTAGGCCGGTGTCGAAGAGGACCAAGAGAATGGCCCTGGTTCGGGCAGCATCAAGCCCTCGAACCCGCCGACCTCGGAGCGACTTCAGGATGAGCTGCAGCTCCTCGGCTGTGTAGTAAGGTTGGACCGTCTCCGGGATGTGGGGCGGCTCGATACGCTCCAAGGGATTCTCCCGCACCTCGCCTTCCTTGCGGAGCCATTTGTAGAAGGCGTACGCGCCCCGATAGCGCGTGTTCACGGTGGCAGGCTTGTTACCTCGCTGGCGCAGCGCGTTGAGCCACTCCCGGATGTGCTCCGCCGTCGCCTCAGTCAGGCTTGGAAAGCCACCTTCCTGGAGGAAGGAGGCCAGCCGCCGTACCGAGTCCGCATAGCCTTCGATGGTGCGGGGCGACTTTCCGTCCCCCCGCAGTACCAGGAGCCACTCTCTCAGGATCAAGGGATCGGGGGATTGAGCCGAAACTGGATTTAGGTAATTAGGGGGTCTGTGATGCTGGCTGCTAATAGTCGAGCGCACGATCCGCCTCCTCTGAGCTGGAGTTCTGCCCAGATTCTGAACTAGAGCCGTGCGCCTAATTGACTTCTGGAGCGGAAGACGAGGTTCGAACTCGCGACCCCCTCCTTGGCAAGGAGGTGCTCTACCGCTGAGCTACTTCCGCACGAGGCAGGTTGGTGACGCTCACGTCTCCAGAGCCGGGTCAGGCCCGACCCTGCCTGCGGTTTCCTATTATAGTCAAGCCTCCTGGCTTCGACAAGCCGCCGCCAGCAGCGCAACGGCCAGTATAACCAACCGTCACGGCTCGATGCGGCTGTGCCGCCGCGCCAGGTCGTCCGCGACATCCGGAATTGGCTAAGAAAGACTACTACCAAGTCCTGGGAGTCAAGGAAACCGCCTCCGCCAGGGCCATCGAAAGGGCCTACTGGAACATGGCCCGCGCCTGTCACAAGAAGTCGGCGCGGAGCAAGAGCGCCAAGCGCCGCCTGTTGACCCTCAACGAGGCCTACGAGAATCTGGCCTCCCCCGCCAAGAGGAAAGCCTACGATCGCCAGCGCCGCCAGCCTCAGGAGCCCAAGGCCACCAGAGGCTTGTGGGGCCTACTCCGCCATCTCCGACCCGGGAACGGCCGCTTCCGCAACCCTCCGCCCTAGGCAGCCACACCTCCGCACGTTACCTGACCTGGGCCCAGCCGACCTCTGGCCGGCGTTCCGCCTCGGGAAGCCTCGGTCCTTTTACTGCACCTTCACAGGGCGCGGTGGTATTATTTGCCAAGCGGCCCCCTTTCAGCCGCGGTTCACCTGCTGAGGAGCGAACTATGATCGAAGCCGTCCTCTGGGACCTGGACGGCGTCCTGGTCGACACCGCCCGGTTCCACTACCAGGCCTGGTGCCAGCTTCTGAGCGAGCTCGGCCTTAGCCTCAGCGAGGAAGAGTTCCGCCGCACCTTCGGCCTGCGCAACGACCTCATCCTGCGCGACATGCTGGGTAAGGTGTCCACCGAAGAAGTAAGGCGCCTTTCCAAACGCAAGGAGGCGCTGTTCCGGCAGCACGCCGCCGGACAGGTGACCCCCCTGCCGGGCGCAGTCGAGCTGGTGCGGCGTAGCCGAGACGGAGGTCGCCGGACGGCCCTCGTGACCTCCACCCCTCGCGCCAACATCGACTTCGTGCTGGAGCAGGTAGGCCTGACCGGTGCCTTCGACACCATCGTAGCGGCGGAAGACGTATCGAGGGGCAAGCCTGACCCGGAGGGATTCCTGCTGGCCGCCCGCAGTCTGGGCGTGCCTCCGGAACGCTGCCTGGTCATCGAGGATGCCCCCGGCGGCATCGAAGGCGCCCGCCGCGCTGGCATGCGCAGCCTCGCCGTGACGACTACCCGCCCGCGCGAAGACCTGTCGGCCGCCGACGCGGTGGCGGACAGCCTGAACGACGCGGCAGCGCTCGCCATGCTGGAGGGCGGGCCCTCCGGTTGACCGGCGACGAGGGCCCGAAGGTCTCGACCTTCATCAGTCAAGACGGCAGCTTTTTCGAGCACCGTGAGGGATAAGTTGCGCACCTTGCGACGAGTAGTGATCACCGGGCTGGGGGCGATCACGCCCCTGGGGCTGGACGCCGAGTCCTACTGGCAGGGGCTCCTGGCCGGCCGTTCCGGCGCATGCCCTGTCACCCTCTTCGACGCCACGGGCTTCCCCTCGCGCATCGCCGCCGAGGTGAAGGGCTTTGATTCCAGCCGCTACATGGACCACAAGATGACCCGCCGTAGCGGGCGTTTCGCCCAGTTCGGGACGGCCGCCGCTCGCCAGGCCTTGGAGTCGGCGGGCCTGGCCGTGGACGAGTCCACCCGTGACCGGATCGGCATCGTGATGGCCAGTAGCGGCGGCCTAGCGGGTTTCGGGCCCCAGGAGCGCATCCTGGAGGAGCGCGGGCCGGGCCGCATCGACCCGCTTCTCATCTCCCGGGTCGGCGCCCACATGGCCGGCGTCCGCATAGGCCACGTGCTGGGAGTTCGCGGGCCGAACACCACCATCAACAGCGCCTGTGCCTCGGGAGCTGATGCCATCGGCCACGCCCTCAACCTCATTCGACTGGGCCAGGCGGAGGTGCTGCTGGCCGGCGGCTGCGAGGCCACGGTGGCGCCCCTCACCATGGCTGCCATGGCTGTGGTCGGCGCCCTCTCGCGGCGCAACGACGACCCGCAGGGTGCCTCCCGCCCCTTCGACGCCGAGCGCGACGGCTTCGTCATGGGCGAGGGGGCCGGCGTGCTGGTGCTGGAGTCCGAGGAGTACGCCCAACGTCGTGATGCCCCCATCCTGGCCGAGCTGGCCGGTGCCGGCTGGTCCTTCGACGCCATCGACGAGACTGCCCCCGACGTGGAG
>Ga0315296_10000743_pt1 | contig 29414 bp, 29 predicted proteins | sample YL17G14_18_MG_FD_203921 | JGI IMG/M metagenome (GOLD analysis project Ga0315296, IMG submission 203921) | Sediment microbial communities from Yellowstone Lake, YNP, Wyoming, USA - YL17G14_18 | ecosystem: Environmental > Aquatic > Freshwater > Lake > Sediment | place: USA: Wyoming | collected... | reverse complement strand
TCCAAGGGCCTCTAGAGGACGTCACTGAGGGCTAGCAGATTCTGGGGAGAGACATACCCCTCAGCATGCTTAGGTATCTCTTTCCTCCGATAGACGTAGTCATTGTGACCCTGTCCTTCGGTGATCCTGCAACTGCTCCGATTGTCATTGCCCTACGTGCACCTCTTTTCCGCAACTCGCGCAACACCAAGTTCTCAATTCCTCTGTCTACGATCAGAACCATCGTCCCCTCGCATGCCATGTACAGAGGGTCCATCCCCAGAAGATCGCAAGCAGCTTTGACACCGGGTTCGATCGGGATGCTCTTCTCGTCTATCTCGATGGCGACGCCAGACTCAATCGATATCTCGTTCAACACGGTTGCTAGGCCGCCCCTCGTGGGATCACGCAACGCGTGAACCTTGGACCCGAACTTTCTCAGCAATGGCAACACCAAGTCAGACAGAGAACCGCAGTCGCTCCTTACATCTGCAGACAGTCCGAACTCGCCCCGAGCTATCATGACCGCGACGCCATGGTTGCCCACGCTACCTGTGACGATCACTCTGTCACGAACCCTCGCATTTGAGCCGGATACGTCCACCCCTTGAATGACTGCTCCTATCCCTGACGTCACTATGTAGACCCCGTCCGCCTTTCCTCTCTCCACTACCTTGGTGTCTCCCGTAACAATCTCAACCCTGCACTTCTTGGCCGCAGAAGCCATGTCTGATGCGATCTGGTTCAACTCGTCAAACAGAAACCCCTCCTCGATCACGAACGAGGATGAGAGGTAGAGCGGTTTGGCGCCGCATGTCAGCAGGTCGTTGACTGTGCCGAAGACCGAAAGCGCGCCCAAGGAGCAACCAGGCACTTGCCTAGGAGACATGACGAAAGCGTCAGAGGTGAAGGCAATCCTGTTCCTTCCCATCTTCAGCACTGCCTTGTCTGACGCCGTGTCCAGGTACTTGTTTCCGTACCTCGAGCTGAAGACTTGCTCGAACAGTTCGTGGGACATCTTGCCGCCTGCACCGTGTTCCATGCTGATTCGGTCCATCACATCACCCGTAGTTGTGATACGCGGCGCATGCGCCTTCCGAACTCACCATACATGGCCCCACCGGATTCTCCGGAGTGCACTCCTTCGAGAACAGCGGACAGTCAGTGGGCAGGGCAACGCCTCTTAACACCTCCGGGCACATGCAGCCCGCTGGCTCTGGGACCGTGGTGGGCCTCAAGTCGAACCTGAGCCTTGCATCCAAGCCAGAATGTTCATCGCGCAGGGCCAAGCCACTCTTGGGAATAGTTCCTAAGCCCCTCCATTCGGAGTCAACCGGCTCAAAGTACTCTCTGACGATCCGGACCGCATCAGGGTTCCCTTCTGCCCTCACGCTGCGGGTGTATGTGTTGACGAGCATGGGTTTCTTTCTCTTGATCATCTTCAGCAGGGAGTAGACGGAGAGCATCAAGTCTATGGGCTCAAAGCCAGCTATCACGCAGGGGACATTGAACTCTTTCACCAAGAAATCGTATGCACTAGAGCCGATGATAGTGCTCACATGTCCTGGGAGGATCAGCCCGTCGATTCTTACGTCGCTGCCCTCCAAGAGTGCTCTCAATGCCGGTGGGATCAACTTGAAACATGAAATGATTGACAGGTTCGTCACCTTTCGTCTCTGAGCCTCCCTGAGAACGGCGGCCACTCCCGGGGAAGTTGTCTCGAACCCGACTCCGAAGAGGACAACTTCCTTATCAGAAGGAAGCGCGAAAACGTCGAAGGGAGAGTAGACCGTCCTCACGTCACATCCTCTTGCTTTCAGTTTCAACAACGAGATTCCGTCGACTGGAACCCTCATCATGTCCCCGAAGGTCGCCAAAGTGACGCCCTCAGTTTTGGCAACTTGGAACGCCTGAGACAGGTCCGAGTCTGAGGTGACGCACACCGGGCAGCCCGGGCCAGAGACTATTCTCACGCCCTCGGGAAGCAACGCCTTTATGCCGTACTTGGCCAGCGAGACCGTGTGCGTTCCACACACCTCCATCAGCTGAGCATTCGCAACCCCGAGCGAGGCTATCTTCGCCGCAAGGTCGGCGACGAGCTTCGGATCACCGAACTCGGAGGCTACCATCCGGACTTCTCACCCAGCTCGACAATCGTGTTGATCACTTCAGCGGCGTCCTCCTGGCTCAGCTTCTGTATCGCGAACCCTGAGTGTACGAGCACGACATCGCCGGGGCGCACGTTCTCGACCAAGTCAAGGCGGACTGCCCTCTTGACGCCCGCCACAGTCGCTACGGCATCGAGTCCGTCGACCTTCTCGATGGTACACGGGATTGCTAGACACATGTCAATCACTTCACCCCAGCAGCAACGACGACCTGACCATATGATATGCCACCATCGTTGGGAGGGAGCAGTTTGGGCATGATCAGTTGGTATCCGTCTTCCTTCATCGCTACCTTCAGCTTACTGACCAGCAGGGAGTTGCAGAATGAACCTCCACCCAAGACCACTCGCTTGTACCCGGACTTCTCAGAGCCTATTCGTATCATCTCGGCCATTGCCCTGACTAGGGTGTTGTGAAACCTCCCTGCCACAATCTCCTTGGGCCGGCCTGATTTGATGTCTTCCACAATCGCCCTCAGCACTGGCCTGTGATCGAGGTTCAGCATGTCGGAGAAAGATAGTTCATACGGGTAGTGACCCTCCTCGTCACGCTTCGACACCGCCTCGAGCTCGATCGCGGGTTGCCCTTCATAGGTCGTGGATCTGCATACACCCAAGATCGCGGAGACGGCGTCGAAGAGTCTGCCGCAGCTCGAGGCTGTGGGTGTGTTGATCTTCGAAGCCATCATCTGTGCTATGAAAGCTACTTCCTCAGGCCCCAGTCCGACATCAACCCTCATGGCTTCGTCACCTAGCGCTTGGATGAGCAATGAGAGAGCCACGCGCCTCGGATCCATAACGGCTGAGTCGGAACCAGGAAGACTGAAAGGAAGCAGTCTGCCGATCCTCTCGAACCTGTTGGGGTCGAAAAGCATCATCTCGAACCCCCACACCTGCCCGTCTGTTCCGTATCCTGTCCCGTCACATGCCAATCCCAAGGTTTCATCAACTATGCCGTTTGACGCGGCCGACGAAACCAAGTGGGCATGGTGGTGCTGGACAGGAACCCTTTCCGCTTTGATCGATTCGGCCAACTCCGTGGATCTGTATCCCGGGTGCATGTCGTGGGATACTCTCCTTACCTTGCCACCTATCAGTCTGCTCAATCTGGCAATCGCGGGTTTCACAGCCGACAGAGAGTGCATTGAGTCCAAGTCCCCCACATGCTGACTGATGAAGACGCGATCCTTTCTCCCCATCGCAAAGGTGTTCTTGAGGTCTGCTCCCACGCCCAGTATTCCGTCCACGTTTCTAGGAGCACTAATCGGGATAGGCGCGAAGCCTCTTGACCTTCTGGCCATGACAGGTTCTTTGTCGACAACCCTGATCACCGAGTCATCCTCGAAATTCAGGATGTCCCTGCTATGCATCAGGAAGGAATCTGTCATTCCCGAGAGTCTTTCCATCGCGGCTTCGTTCTGATAAGCTATTGCTTCGTCCTTAGGATTTCCGCTGGTCATCACCAGATAGGGCGACTTAGTCCTGTGCAAAAGCATGAGATGTATGCCCGAATAGGGTAGCATCACTCCTAGGGTGTCCAGACTCGGAGCAACCGAAGGGGCGATCCTTTCAGGCAACCTCTTCTTCAGAAGCACTATGGGAGAGGCAGGCGATGCTAGCCATCTCTTCTCGGCTTCATCTGCGAACGCTATCTTGTCAACAGATGTGATGTCTCTAGCCATCAGGGCGAATGGCTTGGAGTGCCTCTGCTTCAGGTTCCTGAGTCGTCGGATCGTGGCCTCATTGGTTGCGTCAGCTGCTAGGTGGAAGCCGCCAATGCCCTTCACCGCCACCACCTTCCCGTGGTCTATGTCGTGTGCAGCCTTGACTATTGGATCTTCGGTCCGGAGAAGGTGCCCCCCCGACACATACCACAACTTGGGGCCACACGTGGGACATGAGATGGGTTCGGCCCTGAACCTCCTGTCCAGCGGATCCCTGTACTCTGATTCGCACAGTCTGCACAGTCTGAACTTGCCCATTGTCGTCCTCTTTCTGTCATAGGGAAGAGAACGGATTATCGAGAACCTAGGCCCGCAGTTCATGCAGTTGATGAGCGGATAGCCGAACCGTCTGTTGCTTCTGTCAATTAGCTCAGCAGCGCAGTCCGGACATATCGCTAGATCCGGTGGGGGGAGTGTCTCGACTTCGGTGCTCTTGCTTGAGAGCACGCGGAACCCATGGAGTCCTGACAATGCCGTATCCTCGAAAACGATCTCTTCAATCAGCGCCATCGGGGGCGGATCATCTCGCAGCTTCCGTGTGAATTTCTCGACTGCATCATCCTCGCCCTCGATCAGTATCTCAACCCCTCTGCCAGTGTTTTTCACATGACCCGCCAGACCAAGTAAGACGGCCATCCTGCATACGTGTGGCCTGAATCCAACTCCTTGGACTATCCCTCTCACCTGGAAGCTGCGGGCCTTCATTGGCCTGTCTGGCTCTCTTGACTCCTGCATTAAAGCTGTTCTGACAAGCGCGGTGGGCTCTGAACTGTGTCACACGCGTGAGAAAAGGGGAACCCCTGAGGTCTAGTACCTCAGAGGCACCTCGAAGGTGAACGTGAACGACCTGACCTCTCCGGGCTCCATGAAGACCGTCCACGTGAGAGTCGTCCCGGCTTGGGCCGGTTGACCGGACCAAGCTTTGATCTGCGAAGGCGTCGGCAAGGTCTGCTTCAGGACCACCAGTGCGCTCTTCTGTCCGTAGTTCCTAGCAGTTATCTGCACGGTGTATCGTATCACGTCGGCGGTTTGCTCTGACGTGATGATCTCGGAGACCACTCCGATGTCATGCGAAGGCCCCGCGGACAGGGTCCGGGTGGCACCGACAGGTATGTAGGCGGTTGAAGTGGAGCCGATCCAGTCACTTCCCTCGTAGAGGTTGAAGTATCCCCAAGGTATTGGGGTCGTCAGCGTGTTGGTCACGTTTACGCTCAGTTGCGCCGATTGCTCCGTGCTGGAGACATATCTAGGGTCGTACGACTGCCAAAGGTTGAACTGGACCACGCGGACTTCACCTGACTGCAACTGCACAGCGAGTTGCTCGCCTGAGTTGAGGTCAGTCTTGCCTTGAAGCGCGAAGGTGTAGTAGGGACCGGTCATCTCCACGTTGGCTGAACCAGTCTTAGCAACGGAGGCAACCCCAGCGTAGTCTGCGCGCACGATATCTCCTCCGAAGACGATCGTCGGTTCTCCGATAACCAGTCTGACTGATGCGTCAGTCCAGTTATCCGAGCTCCATATGAAAGCCTGAGTTGCCAACGCGTTGTCTGAGAGATCCAGCCCTGATGTGGCAAGCCAACCCATCCCCCTAGCTAGGAAGCTGACCGTGATCGTTTGTGTACCGCTGAGGTTACCCTCAAGCACAATAGTCATGCGGCCACTGCTCTCTGTCAGTGGAGCGAGCCTTGTCAGCTCAATGCTGACTATCGTGTCGATCTTGATAAGCACTGACTGGCCGTTGACCTCAAGAACAAGGTATCCCTCTGATACCCCCGTGTACTTGCCCGTGTAGGATGCGGACTGTGTCCTGACCGTAATCGAGTCTCCAGCCTGCAGCAAAGGCGGCGCCGACTGCTGGGACAAGAATCTCCACGATGTTATCCGGCTGTCTGTCACGCGCAGCGAATACGGAATGGCACTTGTAGGTATCTCGATCCTCGCGATACCCCCTTGGAAGGATGCTGTCAGGTTGACGATGACATGACCCACATTGACTTGGTATATGGAGATCGCAGCGCCGCTGAAAGGAGTAGGCTCTACATGAGGCAGGTTTGATGGTAGAACGAGAGCTGCAGCCACTAGCGAACCCATCGCTATGATAGGAAGCAGTACCCACAGAATGTTCGGTTTCATGAACCAGATGGCGAAGATGCTGCCGGATAATGGTTTCTGCGTATCAGAGAATGGAACCGCGCCCCATGGGAAACACTAAGGGGTTCTATTGCTTGGTACGTTCTTCCCGGCTCAGGACAAGCCTCTACGGGTTCTTCTTGACCTTAGAGACGGCCGACCTCATCGCAGCCAGTGGCAGGAGGGCGCATCTCTCCCTGACCGGATCCATGGATCCTCCGAACATTCTCAGCACATCGTCTCGCCCGAGCGCTGCCACGTCAGCCAGTTTCCTTCCGTTGGCGAGTTCAGTGAGCATCGAGGCAGAAGCCCTGCATATCGCACAGCTCTTTGAGGTGAACCGAACCTGCGTTCGTCCATCATTGTCCACCTTGAGGTAGAACGTCACCTCGTCGCCACATGACAAGTTCTCCTCCCTTGACACGACATCCGCACCTTCGACTGTCCCATAGTTGCGCGGGTTCCTGTAATGGTCCAGAACGCGCTCGCTGTAGAGATCCGACGCAGTCATGCCAATACCTCCCGTGCCCTGTTTACAGACGTAGCAAGGGCGTCCAAGTCTTCTGTCGTGTTGTACAGGTAGAAGCTCGCCCTGGCAACCGCGGACACGCCCAATGAATTGACGAGAGGCTGTGCACAGTGATGACCAGCCCTTATCATTATGCCGTCCTGATCCAGGAATGTGGAGACATCATGTGGGTGCACTCCTTTCAGATTGAAAGACACGATGCCGCACAGCGCATTGGGTTCGCGAGGCCCGTATATTTCGACATCCTCCGTCTGAAGCACATCGAAGACATATCTCAAGAGTTCTTCCTCGTGCTTTTTCACGGAGGTCATCCCGACTGACTTGAGGTAGTCCACGGCCGCTCCCAGACCAATCGCTCCAGCTATGTGAGGGGTGCCCGCCTCGAACCTACCCGGAGGGTCCTCCAAGGTCTCATTTTCCAATGTGACTGACCTGACCATTCCTCCCCCAAACTCCCAAGGGGTCAAGGAATCGAGGAGCTCTTTCTTGCCATAGAGCACGCCTATGCCAGTGGGGCCGAGCATCTTGTGGCCTGAAAACGCCAAGAAGTCTGCGCCCGACTCGTGCACGTCAACAGGCAGATGAGGGACTCCTTGAGCAGAGTCAACGACGACCAGTGCGCCACGCTTGTGAGCTTTTCGCGCGATCGTCGCTATGTCGCTCACCGTTCCTAGTACGTTGGACACGTGAGTGATAGCCACTATCTTTGCCCCCTTCTCGAGTTCCTGCTCGATCTTGTCGAGATCGACCCTCCAGTTCCTGTCCGCCCTGACCACGACGAGCTCACCTCCCTGTTTCTTGACCTCGATACGCCAAGGCAGTAGGTTACTGTGGTGTTCCAGTATGCTTGTGACGACCTTCTCTCCTTTGCCGACACATCTCTCCGTCAGCGTCCTAGCAAGAATGTTGAGGGAGTCCGTGGTGCCCTTCGTGAACACGACTTCATCCTCATTCGCTCCAATGAAAGATGCAATCCTGCGCCTCGAACTGATGTAGAGTTCTGACGCCTCAGCGGAGAGAGTGTTCGCGCTTCGAAACACGTTGGCGTTGTACTGCAAGTAGAAATCCCCGATCGCTTCTATGACCCGCTTGGGTTTCTGTGAAGTGCCAGCGCTGTCTAAGTAGATCATGGCCTTGCCTCCGATCTTCCTCTCGAATATCGGGAAGTCCCTCCTCAACACATGCGGGTCGAAACTTGTCAACGCCGACAGGGCATGCGTCGGCGGTAAAAAGAGTTGCCCGACCGAGGTCAACGGGAAACCGGGCTCCATGGTCGGTTACTGAGTCGCTCCAAATAACTTGGCATGCCTTCTGCGCGTGACTGCTCAAACGCGCCAACTTCGGAAAGAAGTCTTATATCGCCAGTAGCGATGATTATCGTATGCTGTTCCAAGACTACCTCGTAGTTGGAAGTCTCCTCGTCTCGGGGACCGGAACCGCAATGCTGTTGCTCGATAGATCGAGGTTGTACCAGTGGGCCAGCAGGATCAGCATCATCGGCCTGTTCTTCCCCTTCCTGTACATGATCGGCGCGGCCGAACCGGGCAAGTTCGTGCTGTTCAACGGCCAGTTCAACCTGTTCTATCAGGTGCCGGCCCTGGTGATAAGTGTCCTGAACGTGCTGTTCGCATACCCGACATTCGTCGGCGACCTCAAAGGTAAGAGACTTGCTGTAAACTATGCGCTTCTTTCGGCCACCATGCTCATCGGTGCGATCTACACTCTGCCAGCACTCCTCTCGTTCACGGCGTCTTTGGCCGCCTCCTCTGTTTTCGCCACGACTGCGTTCTTCGTGTACAAGATGGACAGAGACAGAGGGATTCAGAGGAAGAGAGTGCTTGAGGCTATAGGTAGAAGGGGTACTGCGAAGTTGGAGGATGTGATGGAGGACCTCAGGCTGAGCGACGCCGAAGCGGACTCCCTACTGTACGAACTGTGGACTGACGACCTAGTCGAGAAGGACGAAAGCACAGGCTCGTACAGCAAGAAGTGACGGAATGACAGAACGGCTCCGAACAACTGCGGGGGAAGTGTTTAATACGCAACGCCCGACTGTGTTACGCTGAAGTGAAGGCGTTATGCCTGTTTCTCCTGTGAGGGATATCGTTGGCATCCTAGCGGGACTTGTGCTGATCTTGCTTGTGCCGTTTGTGCTGTCGATGTCAATCTTCCAAGTGACCGCGATCCCGATCACTGAGAGCTTTCAGCTTCAGATCGTCAGCGGAGATCTAAGCCACTCCTACTTTGTGTCGTTGTTGGGCATGTCGCAGTTGTCGTATGATCTCCTGTCGACTCAATTGGGGGCAGCAGACCTGCTGAGCCGTATGTTCGCAGCTATCGCGAGCGACTGGGCAGCCCTCTCCGTCGCATTGTTCTTGGTGACGGGGATACTTGCAGCTTGGGCTCTTGGAAGCGACCTCGAACGCATAGCCATCCCTGCGGCCATCGGCCTCGTCGCGCTGGCAATGGGTGTGCTTTTCGTCGAGAGTTTCGTGCGTGGCATCACTGGACTCGAGGACTTCACGAAGATGGGATTGGCCAATGCGCTGAACATGTTGGTTGTTGCTTCTTACGGCGTGGGCACGCTGTTTTCTGGCTTGACATCATTCGGACTGGGCAGACTTCTCCACAGAGGAGCAGAAAAGCATGGGGCCGTCCAAGGGCCCATAGGGCCGGTCGCAGTTGCCAAGGAGGCCGAGGCTGGAGCTGCGAAGGTTGGGACGGCGAAGAAGGAACCGGCACTTGTTGCCGAGAAGGAAACACTGGCGCCCAAGGTTGAGGGAGTTGTGGAATCTGCCCCTGTCGAGATGACTGCGGAAACTACGGGAACGGAGCAGATCAAGGCTCTGAGCGCGTCGGAGGCAGCAGCACAGGCCGGAGGAATAGAGGGGATCGTGCGACAGACACGGGAATCCAGTGTCCGACCTCCCGCACCTCAACAGGGCATGCCTGAGACAGAGTGGGTTCCACCCTCTGTTCAACGCTCGTCAGACGCACAGTTGCCCGAACTACCCGAGCACGTGAGGGAATCGCGCGACATCTTCACAGCTCTGGAAGAGCCAATGCAGCGCATCTCCTCGAGAGTCGAGAGAGAGCCAGGTGCAGTGTGGCAGCCAATACCTTGCCCGGTCTGTGGGTCCGAGCTAACCTGGTCACGTGAGAAGCAGTCCTACTACTGTCCCTTCTGCGGCACGGTGCCTTAGCGGGCTTTGGCGACCGAGCCAGCCGATGAGGTGGACCTCGTGAGACTAGCATCCAACAGATCACGCTCCGTCATGTTGAGACAACTCATGGCCGGTCCAGCCAACCTAGGCAGCATCGCCAAGAAGACAGGTCTGTCCCGTCAACTGGCATCCCACCACATGAGTGTGCTCATGACTTCTGGCATAGTGGAGCAACGCGCTGCTGGTCCGGTGAGGCTGTACACCTTGACCGAACGCGGATCGAAGATAGCGCAGAAAGTTCTTGGCCCTGCACCCCAGATCTCCGATAATCGCGACAAAGATCGTGTGCGGCCAGCGGATCTCGTGGCACCTGCCGTCGCTGTCGTCGTGATGCTCGTTGCCGCAGCCAAGTTCCTTACTACGCCGGAGGCTCCCGTGAGCTGGCTCTTGGGTGGAGCGATCGTTTCGGGCGTACTTTTCGTCATTCTGCGAACCCTCAATCGACCGAGCAAGAAAGGCGGGAGATGACCAACGTCTCCAACACGTGAGACAGCGCGAGATTCTGCAGTTGAGCTCGATAAGTTTTTAGTTAGAAAGTATTTTCATTTTGAAATAAGCCTTAAATAGGGATGCGATGCTCCTCCTGAAGAAGACAGATGTCGAAGAGAGCTGGGAATCCTCTCCTGAACATAAACTACCTGTTGATACTGTGGATGCTATCCAAGGCACCGGCGCACGGGTACGAGATCCTGCTGAAGTTCTCGGCGTTGTTCGGGCGCAGGGTGACCTCGGGGGCACTCTATCCAATGCTTTACAAGATGGAGAGGCTAGGGCTCATTTTCAGCGAAGTTGCAAGGGGTACTGGAAACAGGACAAAGAGGATCTACCACATAAAGGACAGTGGTTTGGAGGCCGTTTCGAATTTCGCATCGAAGTTTGGGGATTTCTTTGACTTCATGGTAAACGCCAAGGAAAGTCATTACGGACAGACGGTCACAGTTCCAATCTAGTGAAATCGTCGGGTGTCTATCCAGTCCCCCGTCTCTTTTTCTCGCGCGGCTCGCAGAATACCGCAGGTCTTGCCTTTTTATCCAGAGTGAATGTGGATTGGACCGAGCTTGAAGATTGCCCTCTTCACTGAGTGGTTCTTTCCAGTAAGGGGAGGGGTTAGCTCCCATGTCTATGGGCTAGCCAAGGAACTCGCTAGGAGGAAACATGATGTCAAGGTATTCACGAAGAAGCGTTCTAGAAAGGCGTCATCAGGAACGGTGGACTACCATGGGATCGCAGTGAGAACCCTGTCGCCTTCCATCCCGGTCAACTTTCCGGTGATCCCGCCCTCAAGGGGGCAGATGTACGAGGTATTTAGCAAGGGTGACTTTGACCTAGTGCACGCCCATCACGCGTTCACTCCAACGCCGCTGCTGGCGCTGTGGCAAGCCCATGGCGCCGGGATTCCATCTGTTCTTACCAACCACTCGATCCCTGGCCGCGGATACGGTGGGGCCATGGGCGACTTACTGAGTTCTGCTCTGTATCCGATCAGACAGTACCTCAACATGGCCGACCACATCGTGGCTGTCAGCCGTGCCGCTGCCGACTTCATGAGCCTGCTTGTTGACTACGTTCCGATCAGCGTTATTCCCAATGGCGTGGACTGTGAGCTCTTCAAGCCTCGTCCAAGTGAACGCAGGACTGGGAAGAGAATCCTCTACGTAAGCAGGCTGGTGAACAGAAAGGGGCCTCACGTGCTGATCAGGGCGTTCAAGAAGGTGCTTGCGAACGTCCCGGACGCTGAATTGGTCATGGTCGGAGAGGGCTACTTGAAGCCGGTTCTTGAGATGATGGCGTATGATCTCGGATTGGGCGGATCAGTGAAGTTCCTCGGTGACGTCAAGCCCGAGATGCTCGGCCAGACGTATGCATCATCGGATGTCTTTGTACTCCCGTCGCTTCACGCAGAGTCGTTCGGCATGGTGCTGCTAGAGGCAATGGCAAGCGAAGTCCCCGTCATCGCTTCCAGGACCGGCGGAGTGCCCGAGGTAGTGAGCGACGGTAAGGACGGCATTTTGGTCAAGCCAGGGGACGAGACGGAGCTTTCCGAAGCCCTGACGCGACTGCTGACGAACGAGAACGAGAGGTCGGAGATGGGAAGGGCAGGGAGGAAGAAGACCCTGAAAGACTATGACTGGCAAGTGATCGGGGGCAAGATAGAGGAACTGTACAGATCGCTAGCGTGAGCTGGTTCGCTGGTGCCGACGACCCAACACGGATCCTGCCAGAGCGCAGGGGTCGTCAGTTATCACACCGTCCACTCCTAGGTCGAAGAGGGCGACGGCCGCCGCTGGATCGTCCACCGACCAAGGGATCACGGACATCCCAGCCTGCTTTGCATCCTTCACGCCGCCGCTGCTGACGTCGGCAACCTCCGGCAGGATGGATTCGGCTTTCAACTCGACGGCGGCCTCCAGCGCACCCTCGAACGCTCCCTGTTCGATGATTCCTGTCCTGCAACTGGAAGAGACCAACTTGACCTCGGACACGATGTCAGGACTGAACGAGGTGAAGAGCGTCCGGTCCAGATAGCCATAAGTTGACATCGTCTGAACCATCTGCTCGGCATAGCCGGCTATCTTTATGTCCAGGTCTAGAGCGACGCGACCCCTGACCGCGCTGGCTGCTTCCGAGAGAGTGGCGACCCTCTCTCTCCCCAACCTGACCGCTCTTAGTTCTTCGAGAGTGGCCTCAGAGACTTCAATGGGGTTACCCGAGACTCTCTCTAGGTTTGAGTCGTGGGAAAGAACGAGCACGCCGTCTGCGGTTGCCCTGACATCCACCTCGACGGCAGTTGCTCCACAGGAGATGGCCCCCTCGATCGAGGAGACTGTATTCTCCGGAAAGCGGACACGATAGCCCCTGTGACCCGTGAGCAAGAAGTCGAACATCTGAAAGCAGATAGCGGGCTCGTGACCTCTTTAAGCTGACCCGCTCCATGCCCGCACCTCTAGAGAGCCGGCCCGATCAGCGGCCCCAACGCCTGAGTTACTGGAGCTCTTGGACCTTCTTGGGGAGCACCGATATCGTTAAAAGGGCTGGATATTTTATCCAGCGGTTTGGCCAATACCAGGTCCATCGTTCTAGCGTCGCTACTGATAGCAGTCTCTCTAGCCACTAACTACGTTCTCTTGGGCATACCGAACGTCAAGCTCATGGACGTGTGCACCTTCTTGGCTGGGAAGCACTTGGGCCTCCTTTGGGGGGTGATAGTGGGTGCCTCAACTTGGATCATTTATGGCACACTGAATCCCATCGGCATGTCCCCTGTGACCACTGCGATAACTATCACCGGTCAGATCTTCTACGCCGCTGCGGGCTGGGCAATAGGGAGCTTCACTTTTTCTTGGGGATCCACAGACGAGAAACATCCGGCTTGGCATGCAGCGGTCGGACTTCTCTCGACTCTTTCGTACGACCTGTTCACGAATGCTCTGGTCGGCATCGTCTTCTATGGTTCGATGACCCTTGGGCTTCTTGGAATGAACTTCCCGCTTCCGCTGGGGCTCATGCACGAAGTCTCGAACTTCATCCTCTTTCCTCTCATCGCGGTTCCGATTGAGGGGAGGATGGACCAACTCGTCGGGAAGAAGGCCAGCAAGAGGGTGGTGAACCTGCACCACCTTGGGCAGGCAATGGTGGTAGTGGCATCGGTTTCGATACTGCTCAACGCTTTTCTCCTGCCGAACTACTTGGCACTCTTGGATGAGAACGGCAAGCTGTCAGACCTACTGAAGGAGAACACGGTGAGAGTGGACGTGTTGGTCAACTTCGGAAATGGAACGAGAAGGTGGTACAACGGGACGGTCTCGCCCTCAGGCTCGTCCCTCTTCAACGTCACTACCAGACTCTTCGTGGACAGCATGGTGGCCGTGTCCAGCCCGTACGGTGTCATGATCATGAAGCTGGGAGGAGCAGGACCTTCGCCCGAACATCCAAGCTTGTACTGGATCTGGTTTGAATGGGATCCGAGCTCCGAGACTTGGAAGATGGGCGACACGGGCGCGGATCAGCACAGGCTCACCCCCGGGGAGTCGCTGGCTTGGGCTCTTGTTGACTTCTCCAATTCAAATGTTGTTCCCAGTCCGTAGGTGGTCGTGCAAAGGTTTTTCACAATGGTCGTCAGATCTAACTACGGGTTGAACATCGACGAGGCCCTGAGAGTTCTTGACGGCGTGGTCGAGCAGGATCCGGAGAGGCCCAGGTCCTTTCACAGGGGGCATGTGCTGCTCAGCATCATGACGCTTGAACCGCAAGTGGGCCTGTCGAGGAGCGACCTCCAGATCATCTTGGGCTTGGGAGGAGGATCCATTAGGAGCCTGATCAGCAGGTTGACCATGAACCACCTGACCGCAGCTTCGCCCAGTGGGATGAGGTTGAAAGGCCTTGGCACGAAAGTCAAGGAGGCCGTGGCGGGCATGGTAAGAGGTCCGACGGAGGTGAAACTAGATTACCTGCACATGGATGTGAGCAATGTGGCGTATCTTGTGAAGAACCTCCGTACGTCCGAAGCCGAATCGATCAGGCTAAGGGACACGGTCGTCAGGTACGGAGGGACAGGCGCCACGACTTGCTCTGTCAGTGGGGCCGCCATCTCGGTTCCAGGAGTGACCGAGAGCTTGGAGGACACCTCACGGACCGACGCGCTAGCCCTGAAGAAACTCAAACCTTCTGACGGCGACGCGATCTTCGTTTCGTCAGCTCCCTCAAGGGCCGTTGCAGCAGCAGCCGGTGCTGCAGCTCTGTTCGAGTTTTTGTTGGAGAAGAGGTCAACCCTCTAGCGTCCCGAAATCCGCGTCTCCTCTGGTTTCTCTCTGTACGAAGCTATCATTGGACAGCGGCCATCTCGCTCGCGTATCTCCTGAGGAACCTAATCATGAAGGCATGCCGTCCCTGAGCGAGACGCCTGCCGGTCTCTGTGCACATCATATCCTTCAACCTCAACAGCTTCGAGGCGAAGTGCCAAATCGCCGAGGGATCCGGGCCAACCTCGCTCATTCTGAGGTCAGGTGGCTTCTCTGGATCCCAGTCCAGAACCCCCAGAGATGCCCCTCGATACCAGCCGATGAAAGCAAAGGCTCTGGCGATTCCCCTAGTACCCATGGCTTCGAGGAAGTCGGCGTCCCTGAGCACCTTTGCTTCGACTGAAGACGGAGCGCGTCCAGAGAGGAACGCCTCGTAGGATGATTCCTCTATGATTGACCTGACCGCGTGGGACCTTTCCTTAGACAGCCCTTCGGACCTCAGCAGTGACTCGGCGTACCTAGCAGAGGCCAGATGATGGGGCAGACCTTTGCTTCTGTTCCTCGGCACAGCATCGTGCAGGTAGGCCGCTAATGCCAACAGCTCCGGGTCAGCTCCCTCGCGCTTGCCGATCTTCATGCACAGCTCCGCCACGCAGACGGCGTGGTCATATCGGTGGGAGATGTCTCCCTTTTTCATCAACGACTTGGACCGGGTCGCCACTGCTCGGACCAGTGATTCTGATGCTATCAACCCGCATCCTCCGCTGGTTGTTGGGCTTATGTGCCTTGCATCATCATAGCATCGGTCAGCGAGAGGCCATCCACAAGCTCTTATTCCCTTGCACCGTGAAGTGGATCCCGGCGTGGGAACAGGTGAGAGGACTGTGTTCGTTGTAGTCAAGGTTCCGGTTCTGGACATGACGGCCAAGCCTCAGAATGGATCTGAGAGGGTAAGCCAAGCCAGACTCGGCGACAATCTTGCCGTCGAGCGCAGAAACGGGGAGCACCTTCAAGTTAGATCGGACGACGGCTACGAGGGATGGGTTCAGGCATCAAAAGTCACAAGGGGCCGAAGGGTGCGCTATGTCAAAACAGGTCATGTGATAGTCGTCGATGTTCTGTTCGAGCCGATTTCTTCTAGCCCTTCCGATCTTCGAGCGATCCAAGTTGCGCCAATGGGGAGTGTACTGCAGGTCTCTGGCGTGAAAGGCGAACGACCAAGGGTCGTGCTGCCCGATGGGCGGGCCGGGTTCGCTCGGACGAAGGAGATCAGGAATGCTCGGAACCCGTTCCGAAAAGAGGGAGTTGAAAAGATCATCCAAAGGGCACTCACATTGACAGGCGCGCCATATCTATGGGGAGGCACGACGCCATGGGGGTTAGACTGCTCGGGGCTCGTGCAACTAGCCTTCAAGATGGGAGGATACCAACTGTTGAGGGACGCTGATATGCAATTCGACAGCAACGGGCAGACAGTGTCAAAACAAGACATGAAGAGTGGCGACCTATTGTTCTTCAGGGGGACGAAGAGCCCGAAGGTCGGTCATGTCGCGATGTACCTTGAAGGAAGACTGATGATTCACGCAAGTGGCAGCGAGGGCATCGTCCTTGTGGAACCCATCTCACGGCTGCAGAGGCTCTTGGTTGGGGTCAAGCGGATTGTCCGAGACGAGAAGGATAGCCATCCTGCATACCACGCATGAGAGGCTGAACCGATGCTCCTGACTGAACTCGCTTTGACATCACTTCTCGCGTTCTCGTATCTCGTCGTATCGTTGCCATGGCTTTGGAGGTCACCTCCTAGACCAACAAGAGTGAACGTCGGTCGCGACATCACCCTTTTCGTTTCCGACCTGCATCTGGACCGCGCGGAGGAGGCACCGAGTGAGTTCGTTTCTGTGCTTGACGAAACGAAGCCCGCGAGTCTGATAGTTGTCGGGGACTTGTTTCACTCCCCCTCTGTGGCCGGATCAGCTGACAGCGCGAAACGCTTCGTCGCAGACCTCTTGAGGAAGGTGGACCCCCAGGAGCGACTCAGCAGGGTACTCATAACCATGAGCGAGAACCATGACCCGAAGTTGGCCGAACGAGAGACGACATTTAGGGCAGATGGGAGAGAGGTGCTGCTGACCTGCGACCCTCTAATCGTCGAGACCTCGAGCATGGAGATCTTGGCAGTCCATGGCGACTACTTCTGCAGTGACGGGCTCGTGGCGGCAGCAGTTGAGCTTGTGCTCTCATTCATAGGGGTTCGAGGAGCAGTAGAGAGGTTCCTGAGGTTCAAGATCAGCAGAGATGGAAGCGAATGGATAGTGATGGGTCATACGCACATAGCACTTCTCGATGAAGAACACAGATCGGCCAACTGTGGCTCCTTCCACAGCCACTTCCTGAGATCGGCCTCGGACACGGCCGTTCTGGCAGAAGGAGGGCATGTCAGGCTGGTGACCAAGGGGTCAAATCGTTAAATCCGATGTCTAGTATCCATGAGCTGAATGGGTACGAGGCCCGAGAACATCGACAGAGCCGCGCGCGATGCCGCACCCATCGTATCACGTCACACGCACAGGACACCAGTCTCATTGAGCAACTACCTCAGTGAGACCTCTGGATCCGAGGTCTACCTCAAGCTCGAGAACCTTCAGAAGACCGGTGCATTCAAGATCAGAGGCGCGCTGAATGCTTGCTGGAGGGCGAGCCAAAGGGGAGCAAATCTGATAGTCGCGTCCTCGGCCGGAAACCATGCCCAAGGGGTGGCGTACTCATGCAAGGCACTGGGTCTGACTGCGCACATATTCATGCCAGAGTTCGCCTATCCGAACAAGGTCGAGGCTACCATGTCATACGGGGCGAAAGTCCACCAGATCGGAGAAACGTATGATGACTGCTATGAGAAAGCGGTCGAGTTCGCCAAGAAAGAGGGGGGCACCTTCATACACCCGTTCGATGATCTGGAGGTCATAGCTGGACAGGGGACCGTCGCGCTGGAATTCTTGGAACAATCCCCACAACTCGACGTTCTCATCGTCCCCGTCGGAGGGGGCGGGCTGATCTCAGGCGTTGCGAGCGTCTTCAAGAGGTCGAGCCCAGGTACGAAGATCGTAGGAGTGCAATCGAAGGAGTACCCGGCCTTCTGCGAGTCCTTCAGACAAGGGAAGCTCGTAGATGTGCGCAGAGGCGTGACCATAGCAGACGGCATTTCAGTCAAGAGGCCGGGCAAGATCACGCTGGAGGTCGCCTTGGACACGGTTGACGACATGGTGGCTGTCTCAGACAACGACATCGTGAAGGCAATGTTCATCCTGCTGGAGAGAACTAAGATGGTGACCGAGCCAGCGGGAGCTGCAGGAGTCGCAGCGCTGCTTTCCAATCAGATAGATGTCTCCGGCAAGAAGGTCGGGATCATAGTGAGTGGAGGCAACGTGAATCCGCTGTTGCTCGCGCGAATCATTACCCAGAGCCTGAGGGAGTCGAAAAGGCTGATGAAGCTGTCGGTAAGCATACCAGACAGGCCTGGAGCCCTGAGAACCGTCTTGGGATGCGTGGCATCAGCCAGAGCGAATGTGGTGGACCTAGCTCACATCAGGCAGGAACCGGATGTTCCACCGTCTATGGCGAGAGTGGAAATAATGCTGGAGGCCGTGGAAGGTGAATCGTTCAACAAAATCAGGGAATGTCTCTCTTCGAAAGGGCTTAGCTTTGAGATTCACTAGGGAAGAGAGCAGAATCGCTGTCGTTCTTCCCACAGTCAACGAGGCCGGAACAATCGAGCACCTGATCAGAAGGATTCTGTCGCTGGATAGGAGAATCCACATCTACGTGGTTGACGATGGATCAACTGATGGGACGATATCCATAGTGAAACGTCTAGCAGAGAGCGCCAGTGAGCTGACTCTATACGAGAGAGAAGGTAGTATGGGGCTTGGAGATGCTCTCAGGTTCGGGTTGAAAGTCGCCTTGGCCGACGACAAGAACGAGATTCTTGTGACCTTGGATGCGGACTACAGCCACGACCCGTTCGACATGCAGAGGTTTCTAGAGGTGGATGCGGACCTTGTCGTGGGATCCAGATACATCAAGGGCAGTAGAATACTGGGTTGGTCATTCCCTAGGCGACTGATGTCCATGACCGCCAACTGGCTCGCAAGGTCTATCCTCGGAATCAAGGTCAGAGATGTGACCTCAGGCTACCGGGCCTACAGTAGGAAAGTCGCGGAACTTGTGGTTTCCGAATCGGCACGCGATGGATTCGAGTTCCAAATGGAAACAGTCTGGCTCGCAGAAAAGACTGGCTTCAGAATCATGGAGGTGCCGATCAGATTCAGCGAGCGGACTCTGGGTAGTAGCAAGCTTGCCCCATTCAGAGAGATAAGGTCGACGCTGTCCTTCCTAGTATCTCCGACGAAGAAGAGGGCAGTTCACACGTAGGCTATCATGTCTATCTCCAGATCGACTGCTTTGGGGAGCGATACTACTTGAACTGTGCTCCTAGCCGGAAATGGCGGCTTGAAAACCTCTGAGTAGGCCTTGTTCATCGCATCGAACTTGGACAGGTCAGTCATGAAAACCGTGACCTTGACTACTTTCTCCAGAGAACTGCCTGCCTCAGCCAAGATCGCGGCAGCGTTTCTGACGATCGTCTCGAACTCCTTACGGATGTCGCCCTTTGTGAGGGTACCATCGGACGTGATCGGGATGAGGCCAGAGAGGAACACGAAACCGTTGACGACAGTTGCCTGAGAGTACGGCCCTATGGGCTTCGGAGCCCCCAGGCTCTCTATTGCTCTCTTCATGATGTGAAGATTCAGCACGTGATAATAAGAGTTGAATTGGGAACCACTAGTCAGCCGTGCGGATTGGGGAAAGGTTTAGAACACTCCCAAAGCTTGAGCAGTTGCGAGAAAGCATGGGCATAGTAAACATAGAAGATTTCCAGAAACTCGACATCAGAGTCGCAAAAGTATTGAAAGCGGAGCAACTCAAGGGGTCCAACAAGCTCATCCAACTCACCCTTGACCTAGGGCAGGGACAGAGGACGGTGGTGGCTGGAATTGCCGAGACTCACAAAGCAGAGCAACTGGTGGGCAAGAACTTGATCATACTCGCGAACCTCGCTCCGAGGAAGTTGATGGGCGTGACGTCCGAGGGCATGGTCCTGGCGGCTGAACAGGGCGGTAGTGTGTACCTGCTGACAGCTGACGGGAATCCGCCTGCCGGTGCGAAAGTCCTCTGATTTCCTGGCCATCAAGTTCGATTCGAGCATTCAACAGTTATATCGAGGAGTTGGAGACAGGTCTCTGAACGCCATGCGCATCGCCTTCTTCGTGTGGGAGTACCCACCGATGGTTGTGGGAGGGCTCGGGACCTATGCCTCCTACATGACTCGGGAGCTCGTGAAGAACGGCAACGATGTCACAGTGCTCTCGATAAACCCAGGGAACCTGCCCACTAGGCAGGTGCTCCAAGGCGTTGAGGTCCACAGGCCACAGATCATCGACATTACGAACGTGTTCCCCATCTTCATCACACAAGACATAGTCGGCTGGGGGCCGTCGACGAAGTTCTTCAATGACATTCTGATGTACAATGTCCTCACGACTTCGAAGCTGATCAACCAACTGGAGAAAGAGGAGAAGACCGGCCACGAGATCGTCGCGTTCCACGACTGGCTCAGTGCGATAGCGGGCATCAGCGTCAAGAATGGGCTTCCGAAGATGCCCACCGTGTTTCACGTCCACTCCACTGAGTTCGGAAGGACCGGAGACGGATCCAAGGTCATCGGTCATCTTGAGATGGAGGCTGCGATCTCGGCTGACAGGCTCATCACGGTCAGCTACGCGATGAAAGATGACTTGGAGAAGCACGGGTGGCCCGCCGAGAAGATCTCCGTTGTGTGGAACGGCATAGATGTAGACACATACGACCCGAAAAAGGTCAGCGCAGATCAGGTCGCGCAACTACGCAAGTCATACGGCATAGCTGACGATGAGAACATGCTTCTCTTCGTCGGGAGGCTGACGTGGGTCAAGGGAGTGCCGAATCTGATCCAAGCTATGCCGGAAGTTCTGTCCGAGTTCCCAAAGACGAAGCTGGTGATTCTGGGAAAGGGAGAACAACAGAACTCTGTGCTAGAAGCCGCGGAAAGGCTGGGGATCTCGAAGAACGTGATAGCCAGATTCGAGTTCGTCCCCGAACAGGAGAGAATCGTCCACTACGCCGCTTGTGATCTCGCCGTGTTCCCCAGCACATACGAGCCTTTTGGAATAGTGTGTCTGGAGGCGATGTCTATGGAGAAGCCGGTCGTCGTAGGCGCATCGGGTACAGTGGGGTTCAGGGAGCAGGTCGTACCTTCTGGTCCGGACCAGAATGGTGTTCATGTCAACGGCAACGACTCTCATGACATCGCCTGGGGGATAATGGCGACGCTGGGCGACCCGAACGCAAGGAAGATCTGGGGAAAGAACGGAAGGAGGAGAGCGCAGATGTATTTCACGTGGGAGATCGCAGCAGCTCAGACTGTTGGGGTCTACCAGAAAGTCATTGATGGATCACGGGCGGGCAAGTAGTCTCCCAGCTCGTTCTAATGAGTTGTCTTGCGACTCCCGTCTGCTGTGCTTACAACATGCCGGTCTCTTCTCTGAATTGCAGCCTGTAGAAGGAGCTGTACAATCCACCTTTTGCCATGAGTTCCTCATGGGTTCCTCTTTCGACGACCACGCCCTTGTCTAGCACCAGTATCTCATCACACAGCCTGATGGTTGACAGCCTGTGCGCTATTATTATCGTCATCCTGTTCTGTAGGAGGTGTTTCAGAGCCCGTTGTATCACAAGCTCAGTGTATGGGTCGATCGAGGACGTTGCCTCATCGAGCACGAGTACCTCCGGGTCAGTGAGCAGGGTCCTAGCGAAGCTGATCAGCTGTCTCTGGCCAATCGAGATGTTCGATGACCCCTCTGTTATCATGTACTTGTACCCGTGAGGGAGCTTCTCAATGAAGCCGTGAGCGCCGATCGACTTGGCAGCGTTGACCACTTCTTCATCCGTCGCCTCCGGCTTGCCGAACCTTATGTTGTCCTTGACTGAGATGGGGAACAGGAAGGAATCCTGCAACACTATTCCCATGTGCCTTCTCAGGGAAGAAACCGAGACATCCCTGATGTCGTGGCCGTCTATGAGTATCCTTCCCTTGTCCGGGTCGTAGAACCTAGCCAGCAGGTTTATTGTCGTGCTCTTTCCAGCGCCAGTTTCGCCTACCAAGGCTAGCTTCTTTCCGCGGGTCAGTGCAAGGAACACTCCCTTCAGCACTGGGACTCCAGCCTCGTAACCGAAGGTGACATCCTCAAATCGGACCTCATGTATCATGGCAGCTCTACCCTCCTCTCGACGGGTGCCTCCACCACTTCGGCCTTCGTGTCTATCAGGTCAAACAGCCTCTCTATCGCAACCATGGCAGATTGGTACTGGTCGAACATCGTCATCAGATCCATGAGCGGCATGAAGTAGTTGAACTGGTACTCGGTGAAAGCCACGAGGATGCCAATGGTCACACCCGCAACCTTGAACAGCTCAGCCCCATACCATAGAATTGCCACGGTGCCGATCAGCCTGAGGGACATGATGAGTGGCATGTACGATGAGGAGATCAGCAACGCTCTGTTGTTCGCCTTAACCGTGTCATCCTGCTGCTTCTCGAATTTCTCTTTCGCGTGCTTTTCAATCACTAGTGATTGAATCACCTTGATGCCTGCCAGATCCTCTTGCATCCTGGCGGTCAGACCAGCCGTCACTATCGCTGCCTTCCGGTAAGCGGCTCTCGAGAACTTTCCGAGATACCACACCAAGAGTAGGGAAACAGGCAACATCACCAGTGCAAGAGTGGCTAGCCTGTAGTCGAGCAAATACATCATGAAGAACGAACCCAGTATTGAGGAGGCATCCAAGAGAACGCTTGTCAATCCCACCCTCAGGAATATCCTGACCGTGTTCGCGTCATTGATGGGCCTCGATATGATCCTGCCTATCTCGCCTTCCGAGAAGTAACGCAACGATATGGACTGGAGTTTCTCCATTATGTCATCCCTCATGTCGGACACAACGTTCTCCCCGACCAGCCGCATCTGGTATGTCTGCACGTACTGGAAGACGTAGTTGGCCAAGGTGATGATGACGAAGATCGGGATCCACCAAGTGAAACCTGAAAGGTCACCCGGGACGATGATTTTGTCAATGGCCAGCTCGTGCATATACGGTGAGGCTAGGCCGGTCAAGGAGGTGAGGAAGATCGAGGCGATCCCGAGGAACAGGCTTCTCTTGTGTCTCTCGGCGTAGCCGTAGACCCGCTCCATTAGCACTCTGTCCGGCGTGGTTCTCTTCCTGCTCTCTTCCTCCCTTGTGGAAAACGCGCCCCAATGACCAGGACCGGGACCTGACATCACTCACCACCCTCCTTCCTGTCGTTGTTCTCAGGAGCCTTCCCGAGGAACTGAGTCTCGTATATTCGCTTGTACGTCCCTTTGGCCCTCATGAGTTCGCTGTGCGTTCCGAACTCGATGACTCTTCCGTTGTCGAACACTGCTATCCTATCTGCATTCTTAATGGTGGAGAGCCTCTGAGCGATTATGAAAGTTGTTCTGGACTTCGTCGCCTCTTCAACCGCGGATTGGATCTCCTGCTCAGTCCTCGCATCCACAAAGGAAAGAGAATCATCCATTATCAGAATCCTAGGGTTCGCGATGAGTGCCCTCGCTATGGTTACCCTCTGCCTCTGGCCACCTGAGAGCGTGACTCCTCTCTCTCCTACCATGGTGTCGTACTTGCCGGGTAGCGACTCTGCGAAGTCATGAATCCTAGCGGTCTTCGCGGCCTCAATGACTTCTTCCAAGGAGGCGTCGGGTTTCCCAAGCGCTATGTTGTCCCTTATCGACCCCGAAAAGAGGAAGACATCCTGTAGAACAACGCCAACCTGCCTCCTGAGTGAGGAGAGCTTGAACTTTCTCACATCGATTCCGTCGATCAGTATCCTTCCGAAGTCGACATCGTAGAACCTCGGAATCAGGTAAATCAGCGAACTCTTGCCAGACCCGGTCGCCCCCAGAATGGCTATCTTCTCACCCGGGTTTGCGGTGAAACTGACCTCGGTCAACACGGGCCGTTTCTTGGAGTAGCCGAACGTCACGTTCTCGAACTGGACCCTTCCCTCGCTGACGGTCAAGTCCTCCGCACCGGGTGAATCTTCCACCGTCTTCTGCGTGTTTGTCACCTCGAGGACTCTCTCAAGCCCAGCCGAGGCGTTCATCCACGTCCCGAGCAACATGCTGAGATCCCGAAGCGGGAACGACATCCTCATCATGTAGCGCGCGAACATGATTATGTCCCCTACCGTGAACGCCATCCCCGCTGAGCCCGTCGAGAGAGCCGCGTAGACGTACACTAGGGTTATTCCGAGGCTGAGCAGCGTCCCGGCGATCGGCATATACTCGGCTTGGATCTTGCCCGCGGTGATCGCCGTGTCGACATACACCTGCTCCACTTGCTTGAAACCGTCCACTAAGTCATCCTCCCTTCTGAATATCCGCACGGTCTTCATCCCGATGATATTCTGCTGAATGTAGGAGCTTAGCTTCCCCAGTATCAACTGCATGTTCCTGAACAGCGGCATTGTATTCACCCAGAGGCGAGTGGTGAAGTAGAAGATCAGCGGCATCGTGGCCAGAGGGATGAGCGTCATCGTCGGACTCACCGAATAGAGTATCACGAACATGCTCGCGACCAAGAAGATGGCGTTGAAGATGGTTCCGAGCCAGATCCTAACGAAAGCGTCCACTCCTTGCAGATCCATTGTCGCCCTCGAAATGAGGTCGCCGACCGCTATCGAGTCATAGAAACTGAAGGACTTCTCCTGAAGTGACGAATAGTATTCGGACCTTATGTCTCTCACGATGTACTGGGACATCACGCCTTGAACGTACGCCATGGCGAAACTGAAAAGGCCAACTCCCACTCCAGACACCAAGATTATGGCCAAGAAACCCAAGAGGAGGTCATACGCCCCACCGATGATCACCTTGTCTATTATGAAGGATGTGTACAGGGGTTCGAGCGTGAACAGGAAGGATCTCACTATGGAGAGTACGACCGTCAGGAGTATGTACAGAATATACTTCTTGTGATACGCCAGCAGCCTCTTCAGCGCTGACGCTGATTCGGTGAAGCTCTTCCTCGACTTGAGGGCCTTCACGTAGTCAAGCAGTGGTTTGGCTGCACTCATCCCCGCGCGAATCTTGAGACCGTGGTATAAGAATTGTGCGCTGTGCTTTGCCCGACTTTAGAGTACCCCTGAGTGACAACGAAAAAACACGCGACTACCCCTCAAGCATCGTGGTCAGCACAGACATCCAAGCCTCCGCTGTTCTCTTTGTGTTGTACCCTCCACCTCCTAGCGCCAATAGCCTCCCGTCGCATTGCTGGTCAGCAACCTTCCTAGCCGTTTGCGTAATCAACCTGTGAACGCCCTTAGACAACGAAAGGTCAGCAATTGGGTCCCCTCTGAGGCAATCTGCTCCAGCCTGCAGTATCACTAGTTCTGGGTGGGAATTCCTGAGGAAGTTCGTCATCGTTTCGAGCTTCGATTTGAAGTGATCATCGTCGGCTCCTGGAGGCAATGACACGTTCCTCTTGGAGCCCACTGCGCCAGGTCCACCGGTCTCACGCTCGAAGCCCGTACCCGGGTACAGGTTTCTGCCATCCTCGTGGAAGTCCAATGTCAGGATGTCCGCGTCATCATAGTATGCATACATCACACCATCCCCATGATGAGCGTCAATGTCGATGTAGAGTACGCGCCTGAGACCCCAGCTCCTGCGAGCGGCCTCTATCGCTACACCTATGTCATTGAAGACGCAGAATCCAGCCGCGTGGTCTCTCCTAGCGTGGTGGAGCCCTCCCATCGGGTTGAACGCGTACCCTCGCCCTCCGATCGTTCGCTCCAAGCAGTCGAGTGTTGTCCCCACCACGTATCTGGCTGCTTCGTACACTCCCTTGAAGGATGGGGTGTCCTCGTCATCCAATAGAATGACTGGACTCGTTGAACTCTGCCGAACCAACTCAATGTACTCAGGAGTGTGAAAAAGGAGAAGCTCGTCTCCAGTGGCCATTCTTGGCGGCACGATGCTGACTCTCCGATCCTTGAGGATGCCTGACTCCCTGCACAGCCTGAAGAACGCATCAATCCTCTCTCCATTCATGGGATGGTTTGGACCGAAGTCGTATCTGAGGAGTTCCTTCCCGTAGGCGAGTGAGACTGCTGGTTTTGAGGCCATTCCGGTCTGATAGGACAGCACATCGTTTATATCCGTGAGACTGACCGGCCCCGGCATGGACCACTCGACCGCGATGATGACCGGCCCTGAGTTCAGGTATCGCGTCAAACAGTCGTCAATGAGTCTGGTACAGGTCAGTGGCCTGAGGGATCACGGGCCTCACCTTTCGTCGGGAGCGGAGTGGGAGCTGCTCGACACCTACGCCGCCAACGTAGTACAGCGCCTGCATCCGTACATACTCCGTGCGCCTCCGATCATACAAGCCATGGGCGAAAGAGCGCTGTTCCCCGTGGCAGCTGAAACTCTGAAAGCGACGCTCGCCAGTGCGATCGCTGAGATTGCCGCCTTGGGCATAACCCGCGTTGCAGTGCTCTGTGCATCCGAGGCCGAACTTGATACCATCAAGTCGGCGACCGAGGGCGCGAAGGCCAAGGTCAAGATCCTGCCCTTGTGGGAGCTGTACCCCAAGCTGAAGGAACTCGAGGGAGAGGACCCAAAGGGGATAGGGAATGCGTTCCTCACTGCTCAGCTGCTGAACCTGAGGCCGGAGATGGTGAAGACCGACAACATGAAATACGCTGATACATCTTTCGGCGTGCAAGGAGACCCAAAGAAGGCAACACCCGAAATCGGCAAGACCCTATACGGTCAGGCGTTCGAGACCTTGGTGGCAGCCCTAGACAACTTCATGCGAGAGTAGACGGGCAACCGAAGCGGCGCGACTATCTGAAGCACTCCGTTGGAGTACGTGGTTGTGACACTGCGCCATAGAAGCGGCAGTCCCAAGAAGAAAGTCAACTCCTTACCTTTCACCGTTTTCAGCTTCAGCCAAGAACCGTCGTAGCGCAGGCTGTCCGGCGACACCAGATCTGGAGGGGTTGTGATGAGCACACGTGCCTGACCGTTCATAACCCAGACTTCCTCTAGCTTCACTGGTGCCTGCTTCTTCCTCGTGACCCTGGCGGTTTCCGGGACGAACAACTTGACCCTTAGGATGTAACCCGGCACTCCGTCCTTGACCGCCTTGTTGGCGAAATAGGTTCCCACGATCTTGCTGTCGTCCAACTTGTTCAGGAGGCTCTCAAGGTCCTTGTTGGACTTGAAGAATCGGCGGAAGTGCTCCTCGAAATCGTCCGGCATCGGACTAAGGTGCCTCTTGTGGGCCTCCTTAAAAAGCTACCCCGGATTCTCCATCTAGTAAGGCAGAGAAGCCAACCAAGGATAGAGCTCCCTTATCTTCTGGATTGCCTCCTTCACTTTCTCTTCTGGGTACTCGTAGGGAGGAAGCTTGCCTGCTAGGTAGTCCGCATATGCTTGCAGATCGAGATGGCCGTGACCTGAAAGAAGGAACAGGATTGTTTTCTGCTCGCCTGTCTGCTTGCATCTCAGGGCCTCGTCAACTACTGCCTTGATCGCGTGGGCGGGCTCTGGTGCAGGGACTATTCCCTCTGTCTTTGCGAACAAGCTTGCGGCTTCGAAGACTTCGACCTGATTGTATGCGATGGCGTCGACCTTCTTCTCAGCGGCTAGGACTCCTAGTGTCGGGGCCTTGCCGTGATACCTCAGGCCTCCCGCGTGGATTGGAGGCGGTATGAACTCATGGCCGAGAGTGTTCATCTTGACAAGCGGTGTGAGTCGTGCCGTGTCTCCGTGGTCGTACATGTACTCGCCCTTCGTGATTGATGGACAGGCAGTTGGCTCGACGGCAACCATCCTCGTATCCTTCGGCGCCTTGCCCGTAACCTTATCGTAGTAGAAGGGCCAGAACAGCCCAGAGAAGCTACTTCCACCGCCTACGCAACCGAACATGATGTCAGGGTACTCATCTATGAGCGCAAGTTGCTTCTGAGTCTCAAGACCAATGACCGTGTTGTGCATGAGCACATGGTTGAAGACACTGCCGATTCCGTACTTCACGCCTTCATGAGTGAGCGTGTCCTCGACTGCCTCGCTGATGGCCACTCCCAAGCTGCCGGGGTGGTCCGGGTTCTCCTTCAGCAGCTTCCTGCCCGCCTCTGTCTTCTGGCTCGGACTGGGAAAGACCTCCGCGCCCCAGAGTTCCATCATTGTCCGCCTGTATGGCTTCTGGTCGTAGCTGGCCCTAACCATGTAGACCGTGCAGCCGATGCCGAAGACGTTGCAGCCGAACGACAGCGCTGAGCCCCACTGCCCAGCACCAGTCTCTGTGGCCATGCGTGAGGTGCCCTCCTTCATGTTGTAGTACGCCTGTGCGACCGCGGTGTTGACCTTGTGGCTGCCTGCCGGGCTCGTGCCCTCGTACTTGTAGTAGATCTTGGCTGGGGTCTTGAGCGCCTTCTCCAATCTGAGTGCCCTGAACAGAGTGGTTGGCCTCCAGAGCCTGTAGACGTCCCTCACTTCCTCGGGGATGTCCACCCAACGCTCCTGAGTGAATTCCTGCTCCAGAATCGCCTTTGGGAACAGCCTCGGCACTACACCTGGCCCAGGCCCCTTCGTTGCTGGGTCTATGACCGGGGGGAGCTTCCTTGGGAGATCGAGGAGGATGGAGTACCATCTCTTGGGTATCTCTTCCTCTCCAAGCACAACCTTAGTCTGCTGTACCATTTGCGACATGCGTGCCATTTCTTGTACCCCGCGCCCCGCAATAGGTCAATATAAGCGTTAGCCAGTCGACTCCTCTGTTTCAGACGGGTTTTCCCTCGTATGGCCCTATCAGATTGCACGCCTCTTGCAGGTAGGATGGAATCCAGACAATCGTGATGAAAAGGATCGTGAAGACCACCAGAATCCAAGGCGATAGTCTGAATGAGTATGCCCACCACTTGTGCTGGCCATCTTTCCCCTATGGGTTGCTCTGCTGTGGAACCTCTTTCGCCACGACTGTCAGCACCCTCACCGCTTCCTTGCCATCGTCAGTAAGGGTGTATTTCCCACCACTCGTCTGTCTGACGAGACCCGTTAGCTTCGCCAATTTCCGCTGCTTTCTATATCCAATGCCCTTTTCAGTTCGGCAAACGTCAGAGGCTGAGCCTCAATGGTCCTGAGGATCCTAGTCCTAGTTTCGTGGGATAGGGTATCGAAGAGTTCTGTTCTTTCGCTTGACTCTTCTGCTGGATACCCTCCGTCAGACAACTACCATTTGTAGAGAGCGGAATCCGGATATAATGCCTCGTTTCTTGACCAGTGGCTCCTTCAGTGGTAGCCAATCACACGACAGATGTATCTTGCGGCGGATTCTCAACCGAGGGAAGCCCGGCGCTCAACTGAAGATCCGCCTAGGCCACGCCCATCGAAGATGAAGGTTCAAGTCAAAGACCCGCTTGTTCTTATAAGCTGCACTCGAAGTCATTCCTCCAACAGAGGAAGCAGCTTGTGGAGCAGAATCAAAGCGAAGCTTGAGAAGTACCCCAGCAGGGAAAAGGTCGTCAAGCTCATGGTCGAACTCGGCATGTCTGTGAACGAGAAAGGCCAGACGTTCCTCGGGGCCGTAGAGGTATCTCACTCGAAAGTTGCCAAGGCGGCAGGAGTCGACAGGCGCGTGGTCAGAGAGACGGCTAGGTTTCTGAAGGATGATCCCGAACTGGCTCCCATTTTCAAGAAAATCAAACCCATTGGCCCGTCACTC
>Ga0315296_10000742_pt1 | contig 29422 bp, 29 predicted proteins | sample YL17G14_18_MG_FD_203921 | JGI IMG/M metagenome (GOLD analysis project Ga0315296, IMG submission 203921) | Sediment microbial communities from Yellowstone Lake, YNP, Wyoming, USA - YL17G14_18 | ecosystem: Environmental > Aquatic > Freshwater > Lake > Sediment | place: USA: Wyoming | collected... | reverse complement strand
CATCGGCGCGTCTGAGCGTGCCCTAGAGATCGGACTTGAGTACCTCAAGCAGAGGGAGGCCTTCGGGAGCAAACTTGTCAACTTCCAGGGCATCCAGTTCCAGTTGGCGGACAAATACGCCCAGTTGCAGGCTGTGAAACAGATGATATACAGGACCGCCTGGCTGTTGAACAAGAAGTATGAGAAGGCCGTGCCCGGGAAGCAGTGTGATCGTGCGGAGTCGCTCGAGTGCTCCAAGTGGCTCTCGATGTGCAAGCTCTTAGCCCCGAAGCTGGCTTTCGACATATTCTACGACACGATGCTCTGGTTCGGAGCCTACGGCTACACGAAGGAGTGCCCCCTGGAGATGGGTCTGAGGGGAATCATGTCCTACTGCATAGGAGCTGAAGGCGCGCAGAACATCCAGAGAACTGTTATCGCAAGAGAAGTCCTTGGAAGGGGATTTAGAGCGACGGGATAAAGCCACTCTCTTTCTTTTTTTCGAATCGTTGCTTAGGTCTTCTAAACTTTTATATCGTAATTGAGGATCTTTTCAGTTAACAAGGTGACCTAATTGGATTTTGAGATGAAGAGGTGGGGTGAGATCCCGAATGTGGGACATGGTTTTGCTGGTTTCTACAAGGAAAAGTTCTATGCCGTCCTCTTTACGCAGGCAGGGTCCTTCAGAGGCAACCATGTTCACCCGAACAAGCAGTCCAGCATCCTTCTCTCTGGTAAAGCGAAGTACGTGCAAAAGATAGGCGATAAGTTGATCAGCACATCCCTGGAGATCGGTAAGCTGGTGGAAGTAGATGCAGGGGTCCCACACATTCTGTTGGCTGAGGAAGATACGCTAACGGTTGAGTGGTGGGAGGGAGAGTTCAAAATAGAACCCTACAAGATCGTAGAGGTTGAAGGAGGAAGATACCTCAAAGTTCCATGATGTTCTCCTCTTTTTTTAGTTAGAAGAATACTTTAAAGCAAAAGCAGGCTTCAACAGTGTGAACTATGAGGCTTCACATAGGCTTAGACGACACGGACTCGCCGAAGGGGGGCTGCACGACCTACATAGGCGCCCTCCTAGTTCAGAGGCTCCTGGCGTTGGGGGTGGAGTTCATCGACTACCCGAACCTCATTAGGCTGAACCCTAATGTTCCCTGGAAGACCCGTGGAAACGGTGCCATCTCCCTCAGAATCCAATGCCCTCCAGAGGCGGTGGACGAGATCGAGGAAACGGTCTTCGAGGAGGTGGAGGAGAACTCAGACCTCACATGCCCGAACACGAATCCCGGGGCGGTGATCTACGCAGGCGATGTTTCACCAGCCCTGACAGAGTTTGCGAAGAGAACGATAACCAGCCTGGTTGAGTTAGAGGAAGCCATACGCTTGATCAAGCGCTTCGGAGCCTCAGCCCTCGGCCTCAAGAACGGAAGAGGGGTCATAGGCGCCTTAGCGGCTATAGGCGAAACCCTGACGGGGGACCATACCTACGAGTTCCTCGCCTATAGGACACCTGAGAATCGTGGTTCAAAGCGGCGTGTCGAGGCGGAGTCCGTGTTCAAGATGGATGAGGCGACAACCCCCAGCACCTTCAGCAATGTTGACCCGCAGGACCGGCGTGTCCTCATAACCCCTCATGGGCCTGACCCCATCCTCTTCGGCGTTAGGGGAGAGACTCCTGAAACCGTCTATGCGGCGGCTCAGGTGGTGGTCGCGGAGGAGCCTATTGAGCGGTGGGTCATCTACAGGACGAACCAGGGAACCGACGCACACTTCACCGCCGTGGAACGAATAGGTGAACTCAGACTTAATCATCCAGTGGTCGTCGAGGGCGCTGTCCTGGAGGAGCCTGAGACGATTAAGGGAGGACATGTGATTCTGAGGGTTGGCGACAAAAGTGGGTCGGTCGATTGTGCAGCCTATGAGCCTACGAAAAGCTTCAGAAAGGTTGTGAAGGAGCTGATTCCAGGAGACCTCGTGAAGATTTATGGTGGATTGAAACAACATGAGGGGATTCGGGCAGCGACATTGAACATCGAGAAGCTCGAGGTGCTCCGTCTGACGCCCAAGGTCGTCTACGAGAATCCCCTCTGCCCCAGATGCGGAAGCAGGATGGAGGCTATGGGTAGAGAGCAGGGCTACAGGTGCAGAAAATGCGGTCTCCGAGGCCAAGAGATGAGGAAGCAGCCCATCATCCTTAAGAGGGAGATACGGGAGGGCGTATACCTACCTCCTCCACGGGCACAGAGGCACCTTACAAAACCCTTCCAGAGGTACGGCAGAGAGAAGAACAGCGCGGAAGTACATCTAATTGAACGCTGGCATTACCCTTAAGCCCAAGAGGGGGTCAGGCAGCAATGTTGAATCTCTGAATCATATGCACCTGTTCTATTGAGCGATTAATGATCCCCCAGGCTTCCTTCTCGGTGAAAATCACAGCATTCACCTCTCTTCGAATAGCGAAGGATTTCTCAAATCTCCCCTGAGTTTTTATGCTTGATGTGTCTAATAATAGTTTGGAGATTCTGATATGGAGTTCATGGATGTTGTAAGGAAGAGGAAGAGCGTAAGGAAATACAAGAAGGACGCCGTGCCGAGGGACCTGATCCTGAAGGTGCTGGAGGCAGCTAGACTCGCACCCTCGGCTAGCAACAGGCAGCCCTGGTACTTCATCGTGGTCACGGACGCCGAGACGAAGGCGAAGATGGAGCTGTCGCCCTGGGCTGCGGAGGCGCCTGTGGTGATCGTGGGCTGCGCCGACTCTGCGGCTTCGCCGACTTGGTGTACAAACGACCTGATGATCGCCTTCGAACACCTAGTCTTAGCTGCGACCGATCTGGGGCTGGGAACCTGCTGGATGGGCAGAATGGGGCGCGACGAGAAGCTTCGGGAGGTCCTCGGCATCCCCGCCAACGTGAAGGTCGTCGCTGTCACACCGCTAGGATATGCCGATGAGGAGCCTGCTGGGAGGCCGCGTAAGAGCCTAGAGGAGTTCGTCCACTGGGGACGCTTCTGAGAAGCCAGTTCAAACTTTTTTTCTTTTTAAAAATAAGAGGAAATGGATGGTTACTTCCCTGGCTTCAGGACTTTTCCTGCCAGAGCCTTGGTGAGTTCTCCTTTCTCCACCGACACTACGCCGTTCACGAGCACGTACTCGATTCCCACAGGATACTTAGCTGGTTCAGCGAAGGTCGCAACCTCGTTGATGGTCTCAGGGTTGAAGACAACGATGTCTGCCCAGCACCCCGGCCTGAGGATGCCCCTGTCCCCGAGCCTCAGCCTCTGAGCGGGGTAGGAGGTCATCTTCCTGATCGCCTCTCCCAGCGGCAGAAGCCTTTCCTCTCGGACGTACTTGCCGAGGATTCGAGGGAAGCTGCTGAAGGTTCTCGGATGTTCCGCGGCGAAGGGTGACGTGGGTAAGCCGTCTATGCTAGAGGAGTCTGTGCCCACCATGCTGATGGGGTGCTTCAGGACAGCCCGCACATCGTCCTCGTTCATGTCGCTCGTGATGCGGGTTATCCCATCATCGTCGAGGACCAGGTCTCTTATGGCGTCGACGAGCTCCATCTTCCTCTCCTCCGCAACCTGGACCACGGTCTTGTCAACATACTCCGGATGGCTCTTGGAATAGACGATAACTTGGTACCTTATCCCAATGTAATAGGGCCAGGCGACGCCAGCTTCGTTCAGGTGCTTCTTTCGTTCTTCCTCCGTCTTCTCCGCCGCCTTAAGGGACTCCAGGACCTTCTCTCTCCTGCTGGGCCACTTAGTCTCGTCCCTCAACTCCTCGAGCAGCTTCTCAGGCTCTAGGCTCTCCCCTGGGATCGACAGCCTGGATATGAGATTGCCGGCCTGGGCGCGGTGGTAGGGGTAGAGGTCGCAGGTGAGGTCGACGCCCTCCACCCTCGCCTCCTCGATGATCCTCAGGGCGGGAACGACCTTCCCCCAGTTTGGTCTCCCCGCCGCCTTGAAGTGCGCCATGTGAACGGGGATGCCTGCTCTTCTCCCTATCTCCGCTGCCTCCGTCACTGCCTCCAGGTACGTGTCGCTCTCGTTTCTGATGTGTGTAAAGTACAGCCCGTGGTACTTAGCCACTATTTTGCAGAGTTCCACGATCTCCTCGGTCGTTGCGTTCCTGCCCGGGGCGTAGATGAGTCCCGTGGAGAGGCCGAAGGCTCCGGCGCGCATCGCCTCGTTCACGTACTTCTTCATCATCCTCAGCTCCTTCGCTGTGACCTCGGTCCGCTCCCCTCCTTCGCCCTCAGGTCCTAGGACGATGCTTCGGATGGTGTTGTGGCCGACGAAGGGGGCGATGTTGATGCCTGTACCGTTCTCAGAGACTTTCGCGAGGAATTCCTTGAAGGTTCTCCACTCGGGCCTCCTTTCCTCGGGCATTCTCTGGGCAGTCTTCTCCGTGACGGGTGCCGCTGAGCCGCCGCACATCCCGACGGCGGCTGTGGTGATCCCCTGCTTCAGGGCGCTCTCACCGTACTTATTGCTATATATGCTTCGGTCGGTGTGGGAATGAGCGTCTATGAATCCCGGCGTCACCGTGAGCCCCTGAAGGTCGAGAACATGATCAGCCTTCTTCTCAATGCTCCGAGAGATCGCCGCGATCTTTCCCTTCTTTATGGCTAGGTCTCCGCGGTGCCATGGATTTCCTGTTCCGTCGATGATCTTTCCATTCTTAAGAACAAGGTCAAATGGCATTTCAATCGATCTTTAGTTCCACTTAAATTGATAAAAGACTTTTGTGGGGACAAGCCTTTCACTGCGATTATGTAAGGCGATAGTTCATAACTGTAGCCTATGCCCACTCGATCGTGATGAAAACTCTCCTGCTTGGAGCCTTTGAACCAATGCCTTAGAATCTCTGAAATCTCCCTATATATCACCGAATTTTCCCTTCTTAGCCATAGGTATTTTATACTTTATGGAAGAATCTACTGTGCGGTGAAGCATTTGTTAGCTATTAAAGGTGGTAAGATACTGACTGTGACGAAAGGAATCATCGAAGACGGAGTAATTCTCTTGAACAAAGGCAAGATCGTGAACGTGGGCGCAAAGGTTGCTGTACCGAAGGGTGCAGAGGTCATCGACGCCACTGGGAAGGTCGTTATGCCAGGTCTTGTTGAAGCCCACTGCCACATCGGAATAATAGAGGATAACATTGGAGCCGCAGGAAGCGACGGAAACGAGGCAACTGACCCAGTGACGCCGCAGGTGAGGGCGATCGACGGGATAAAGGCGAATGCCGATGAGGGAGGGCTTAAGGCGGCGCTTGAGACAGGCATTACCACTGTTCAAATCCTACCGGGAAGCGCCAACGTGATAGGCGGAACGGGCGTGGTGGTGAAGGTCGCTCCGAAGACGACGGCAGATGAGATGGTTCTCCGCAACCCTTCAGGCTTGAAGGCTGCCTTGGGAGAGAATCCCATGAGGGCCTATGGTCAGGGACAGAGAAGAATGCCTGCCACAAGGATGGGTGAAGCAGCCCTCCTCCGAGAATGGTTCGTGAAGACTCAGAACTACATGAGGAAGAAGGAGATGGCGAAGGACGATCCCTCGAAGATGCCGGATAAGGACCTGAAGCTAGAGACCATGCAGCTTGTCCTAGAACGCAAGATACCTCTCAGGACGCACGCCCACAGGGCGGACGACATCGCTATCGCCTTCCGAGTTGCCGAGGAGTTCGGCTTCGACATCTCATGGGAACACGCAACTGAAGGCCACAGGAACGCGAAGTGGGTTGCGGCGAAGGGAATCCCAGCTGTCTGGGGTCCTTCCCTTATGGGGAGAGGAAAATGGGAGATGAGGGAACTCAACTTCGACACACCCAAGGCTCTGTACGAGGCAGGCGCAAAATTCGCTATCCAGACAGATGCCACGGGAAGGGGAATAAGTCATCAACCGCTCTGCGCCGCCATGGCTGTGGCATACGGCCTGCCCTGGGAAGCCGCGCTCAAGGCTGTGACCATCAACCCCGCTGAGATTCTAGGCGTCGCCGATCGGGTCGGCAGCCTCGAGAAGGGTAAGGACGCTGACCTGCGAATCCTGAGCGGAGACCCCTTTGACCCCCTGACCGAGGTGGAGATGGTCATCATAGATGGAAAGGTGCTTGTCAAGAGGTGATGAAGGATGTTAGCGATTAAAGGTGGAAAGGTCCTCACAATAACCAAAGGCGAGATCGAGAACGGCACCATCCTCATAGAAGACGGCAAGATCGTGAACGTGGGCGCAAAGGTTGCTGTACCGAAGGGTGCAGAGGTCATCGACGCCACTGGGAAGGTCGTTATGCCAGGGCTTGTTGAAGCCCAATGCCACATCGGCATAGTCGAGGAGAGCATCGGATGGGCTGGCGCCGACAGCGACGAGACCACTGACCCCGTTACACCTCAGATGCGTGCCCTAGATGGCATCAAGGCGAATGCTGACGAGGGAGGGCTTAAGGCGGCGCTTGAGACAGGGGTTACGACGGCTCAGATCTTGCCTGGGAGCGGAAACGTCATAGCGGGAAGCGGTGTGATAATAAAGACTGCGCCCAAGCCTGTGGCTGACGAGATGGTTGTGAAGAATCCCTCTGGAATGAAGGTTTCGCTCGGCGACTCACCGAGGAGCATCTATGGACAGGCGCAGAGAAAGATGCCCTCAACCCGTATGGGAGTAGCCTACCTCCTGAGAGAGGAGCTGCTGAAGACACAGATCTACATAAGCAAAAAGGAATCGGCGAAGGACGACCCCAAGAAGATGCCGGATAAGGACCTGAAGCTGGAAGCCCTAGAACCCGTGCTGAAGGGCGAGATCCCCCTCCTGGTCCACGCTCACAGGGCTGACGACATCGCAGCCGCCATCAGGATAGCAGAGGAGTTCGGGGTGAAGATCGTTTGGCACCATGGTACCGAGGGTCACAGGGTTGCGAAGCTGATAGCCGAGAAGGGCATACCCACCGTCCACGGACCGGCGACGAGGAGTGGGAGCTGGGAGACCCGTGAGATGGACTTCAAGACAGCTAAGGTTCTGCACGATGCTGGCGTCAAGGTCGCCATCACAACTGATGCGACATCGCAAGCTATCCGACTGATACCCCTCTGGGCAGCTCTCTACGTCAAGAGTGGGCTTCCCAGGGATGTTGTGCTCAAGGCTATAACCATCAATCCTGCTGAGATCCTCGGTCTTGCCGATCGGGTTGGTAGCATTGAGAAGGGTAAGGACGCTGACCTTCGGATCCTGAGCGGAGACCCCTTGGACATCAAGACGAAGGTTGAGATGGTATTGATAGACGGGAAGGTCCTCTACAGGGCCTAAATTCCTCTTTTCTTTTTCATCAGCTACTCATCTTCTTTACAGTTGATGGTTTAAGGTGCTTCGAAGAGCATGTTAGGATTTGTCCCTAGAGAGGGGTGCAGAGAGATGTCCCCTGCGGAGGCAAGAAGGAGAAGTGAAACCATGGAGCAAAAACAAGACTCTCCACCGATCTCTATTTTTATGACAAGTCGGACAATGCCTAGAAAGTCATCTTATTCAGGCATATATATTCCACATCTGTATTAAATCTTCGATTTTTGAGAATATTTAATACAGATAATTAATTCTCTATCCTTTTTGGTTAGAAAAGCTTAATATATTTCTTGTATTAATACAGTCACGTAGGATGTTCAAAAAAAGGCAGGCGAGGATGCTTTAGTAGAGGATATCGGAAATAGATGGTGTATGTGTCTATGTTCGCGAAGAAGCAAGTAGAGCCTGAGACCGAGCCTCAGACAAGGTTCACAGCGACATTAAAGCTTCCGAGGTACTTCCCGAAGGAGGAGATCCTTGGAAAGGCTGTCTTCGACAATCAGCTGGAGCGCATCGGCCAAGCCACGGATTGGACGTATACCCCCAGCGGCAACATCTCGCTTATTGTCTCGGGAAAAATACTGAGGGAGATGCTCAAGGAGGGAGACAGCCTGCTCGTGCCCTTCGAGGACATCGAGAGGGTCGGCGACTTCATCCTCCTCTCTAAACCCATGGATGCCCTGATTCAAAAGGAGGCCGCCATGGGGAAGGGGGAGATGTTGGAGAAGATGGCGAGGGAGGAGGCGCAGGAGGGGAAGTTCCCCAAAGCCACCGAAAAGGATGGGAAGAAGAAAAAGAAGGATGAGAGGGGACTCAAGTCCGTTAACGAGCTGGAGAAGGAGTTCATAGATAACCTGCTCCCAGAGGTTTTTGATGTCGAAAAAAGGCCTCCTAACCGTAGAATAGACGCGTACTCTCCCTAAATGCGTAAGGTATTTAGAACTGCTCCCCCATATCCTGTCTTGGTCGGTAAAAACATAGGGATACTCTAAACATACCGTTAACTCCACGCGAGCGAAGTAGAGGATCTCCCAGAACTGATCTTTTTTTCGGGGGTATCCGATCGAAAGCCAAAAACATGGCTTTTTACATCGAGAATGCTCAACAAAAGTTTCTGTAAAAAGTTTGAAGTTGAATATCATTGTGTTGGGAGAAGACCTGTTGCTGAGAGTTCTTACATGAACTCTACTGCACTTGTGCCTATTGAGGGTTGTTCATATTGATTTCTCATTCATCCGATTTGAGGAAACGTTGAAATTTGTTAGATGATAAATCTTCCATTTTTGGGAAAAAATGGAATAATCTGGATAAAATGACCAGAATTGTATCCTTTTTCGTTAGAAAAGTTTAATATGTCTCTAGTTAGGTAATATAATTACGTAAAAACGTTTGCGAAAGAGATGATGGATGTTCCATCGAGATATGAGAAAGGAAAAAGGTGTGGGTGTCCATGTTTGGTAAGAAGAATGTTGAGCCGGAAAGAGGGTTCACAGCTACCCTAAGACTTCCAAGGTACTACCCGAAGGAAGAACTCCTTGGGAAGGTCGTCTTCGACTATGAGCTGGACCGCGTCGGTCAAGTCGTAGATTGGACTTACACTCCAAGTGGCATCATCTCGCTCGTCGTCTCTGGTAGAACTCTGAGGGGTATGCTCAAAGAAGGAGACTGCCTCTCCGTGTCCTTCGAATGCATCGACAGAGTAGGCAACTTCATCCTCCTATCTAAGCCTTTGGAGGCCCTTATTCCAAAGGAGGTCGCCATAGGGAAAGAGGAGCTGATGGGGAAGGTGGCAATAGAGAAGGCATTTGAAGGGAAGTTCGCCAAAACTGAGGTAAAGAGCGAGAAAAAGAAGGGAGAGAAAGGACTCAAATCCATCAACGAGCTGGAGAAAGAGGTCATAGAAAGCTTGATCCCGGAGGCTGTCGATGAAATAAAGAAGCCTATCCCTAAGGCTGAAGCAAAAAAGCCTAACCCTAAGGCTAAAGTTAAAAAAACCATCACTAAGGCTGAAATGAAGAAGCCTGTCACTAAAGCTAAAGTGAAGAAGCCTACCGCTAAGGCTAAAGTAAAAAGGCCTACCCCTAAGGCACGTCGATAATCCTCCCCAAGATACGTAAGGTATTTAGAACTGCTCCCCCATACTCTATCTTGGCCGGTGAGCCGGTGGGCGGCTTCCGAGCCCCAGGGCTTGAGGAAACTCCATCCACCGGGCAGAACTGCGGCGCCGTGAGGCGTAGGGCGAGAGCCCTGGCTCCGAAACAGAAACGAGACCCCCGCCTGCGAATGGCGGTGACGCGCCGAGGAGGCGTCGAGGACGCAGCCGGGTCGGGTGAGACGGTCGACCCGCAGGGTGAAAGGGCAAATAGGCGTCGATGATCCTCTGCCTGAGACGCGGGTAGCCCGTTCAGCCGAATGCCGCCTAGAACAGAAGATGGGTTACGGCCGGCACACCGACCATTTTCCTCTATTGCTTTAACTAATAAAGGTTAATAAGCCCTGAAAGTAGATTATCCTGTGGTGAGGTCTCCGTGAGGGTCGTCGAGGTCAAGGTCCCTGAGTCCATGTCTGAGAGGGATGTGAGGGTAGCCACTGCTATAGAGGCCCTCACGAGGAACCTTGTCAGCGTCGGGAAGGCCGCTGAGATAGCGGAGGTGTCCCTCCAAGAATTTCTCGTCGAACTCAAGAGGCGGGGCGTACCAGCCTATCCATATACAGATGTGGAAGCTCTCAAGGAGCTTAAGCCTTGAGAGCCATCTTGAACTCTTCTGTCATCATAGCGCTGAGCTTTCTCAGCCATCTTAGTAAACTGAGTTTTCTCTTCGACCAGATCTTGGTCGCTAATGCTGTGTACGATGAGCTGTGCGTTGCTGGGAGAGGGTTGATAGGCGACGCCGAACTCTCTGAGGCGGTAAAGAAAGGTGTGATAGAGGTTAAGGACATTGAGGACCGCACTCTAGTGAACGCTTTGACAGACTCCCTGTCGCTTGGTGAAGCGGAGGCGATAGCTTTGGCGGTGAAGGAAAGGGCGGAATACATAGTGATAGATGACAGACTAGCCCGAAGGAGGGCGGAGAGCCTCAATTTGAACGTCATCGGGACATTAAGAGTCTTGAGAATGATGTTTGATAATGGACTGATAGATAAAGAAGAATTCCTGAATTCGATAGAAAAGCTAAGAGAAGTGGGTTTCAGAATAAGTGATAAAGTTATCCAGACGTTGCTAAAAGAGTTATCATAAGCCTCTGCCTGAGACGCGGGTAGCCTGTTCAGCCGAATGCCGCCTAGAACAGAAGATGGGTTACGACTGGCACACCGACCGCTCATCAGTTAGTGGGTTCTTCGTTGACCTGTCTCGTTAATCTGAAATATTCATAGAGTTAAAGCATGAATTGTGGTTGTGATGTCTGAGCGACATAAGATTAAAATAACCGTGTTGAGGCGGTTCGCCCCCTCCGAGGTCTTTGAGGCAAGCCCCGTGACGCCGGTAGGAGCTCTTGAAGCGTGTGAGCTGTTTAGGGATGGACAGGAGTTCGTCGTCGGCGTGGATGGAAGGATGCCCGAGGGCTTCTGCACCTCCGCCTGGATCGCGATCTACCCCAACATTAGAACCCTGAGCTTCGGAGGCGACCTCCCCTGGTACAGGGAGAAGGGCACCGCCATCAGCTGCTGCACCGATGGACTGAGACCAGTCGTATTCAAACTCGAACGCATCTAGTCAAACAGCAAGACCGATTCTAGGCGCTAGAGAACCTCATAGGTGAAGTATACGTTGGCTCCGCAGGACGGTCCTTCTCTCTTGGCGAGGCGGAGATTATGCTGCTTAAGGAACTTGCTTGCCCCCAGGGCACCGCAGACGGTGGGCATCTTACCCTTCAAGCCCATCGCGTCGTGCACGTCTCCTGCCCGAAGGGTCAGCGTCTTCACTCCCTTCTCACGAGCGGGCTTGATGTACCTCTCATACACGAAGTCCCTTACCTCATCCGCAAGGGCCATCTTGATCACCTCCTTTCTCTTTCTTATCCTGTCTTAAATAAAGTCTTACGGGGAACATTTATCTCTGGACACTGGTCTATGCCTATTCTTGGAAAGAGTCTTATTATTGCTGACCTGTTATTTCTGAGGGTCATGGGGAAACATGGTTCGTGATTGGAGGTCAGTCTTGAACGCGGATTCCACAGACTGGCTGCTGGAGCCTGAAAATACTTCTGTCCGTTACTTCACCCTTAAAGACCTCCTGGACTACTCAGATAAAGACTCGGAGGCTGCGGAAGCGAAGGAGGCCATCAGGCGCTCTGAGAAGGTCTTGAGAATATTTGGCAAGCAGAAGCCAGAGGGATACTGGGAATCCGCTGAACAGCCATATCACCCTAAGTACAAAAGCACTTACTGGCAGATCATGATTCTTGGTCAGCTGGGGCTCGACAGAGGAGATGAGCGGGTTAGAAAGGCTTGTGAATACGTGTTCAATCTTCAGCACGAGATGGGCGGGTTCTCAAGTTACACTTCGGAGAGGGCATCGGAGGACTATGTGCTGCTAAAAGCGAAGGGAAGGAAACTGCCAGATCCAGAAGAGTGGGTATCTTCCAGGTCTTTGAGCATAAATACTCGTGTCTGACGGGAAACATGGTTGCCGCTTTGATCCGACTAGGTTATGCAGACGACCCAAGAGTAAGGAAGGCTCTCGATTGGCTAGTGAAAGTACAAAATCAAGACGGAGGATGGCTCTGCCCCTACTGGAAGGCACACATACGAGACAAGCACAGTTGCTTCATGGGGACGATAACACCTCTGGACGCCTTCTCTGAGGTGCCCTTGGAACACAGAACCGCTGAGATGAAGGCAGCCATCCAGCACAGCGTAGAATTCCTTCTGATGCACAGATTGTTTAAGGCAGATCACCACGACTTCAGAGTGATCAACGAGTCATGGCTGAACCTCAGCTTTCCCACCTTCTTCTACGACATCCTCAGAGGGCTCTTAGTCGTAACAAAGTTAGGATACGCACGAGATGAGAGAATAGAAGATGCCCTTGAGGTCCTCCTCAAAAAACAGAACTCAGAGGGAAAATGGATTCTGGAGAGCACACCTTCAGGCAGGATGCAAACAGACTTGGAGAAAAGGGGGAAACCAAGCAAATGGCTTACGCTAAACGCTCTCAGAGTCATAAAAACAGTACACAGAGCAGAGCTTCTTGAAAGTTACAGTGAAAAAAGGTGAGATCTGGATAAAAAGAGGGGAATTGGCTGGATATTGTTGGGTTTTCACTTTTCTTCGGGGAATTTGGGTGGACGTTTCTTGGACCACTCAGTCTTCTTCTTGACTAGCCACTCGTAGTTCTCAAAAAGTTCGCGACCCATCTCCTTCTGCACGCCCTTGACTATAGGCTCCGCTTTGTTCCACATCAACGAATACATGTCAAATATCAGATCCTCATTAAGAACCCCATAGTATACAAGAACGCCTACCATCTCAAAGAAACTGCCGACCGTAATGAAGTTTCTATACCCTTCACTTCCCACGGGATACTTCCTCTTGAATTCCTCGTAACTCTTTACAGCAGGTTCTTCCCGCAGCCACCACATGGCTTTCTTGAGATCCTCATCACTTCGCGACATATCCCAAATCTTAAGGAACATCTCGGCGTCAGCTTTCGTAGGTTTCGGCAAACCACATTCCTCCGTCAAACAGGGTCTATACTAATACCTATTAAAAATTTACTATCAAAGGATAAAAAAAGGAGGGCGGAGAATCCAATAAACGACTATTTGACCCAGCAGGCCTTGATGACTCTGAGGCCGTTGAGGCCCATGACCTTCGCGATCTCCTGGTCGGAGTAGCCGTCTCTGACGAGTCCGCGGGCGATATTGGTGAAGTCCGAGGGGCTCTCCAAACCCTTCACGTAATCAAGGTTCCGAGCCATCTCAGCTGAGTCGAACATCTCAGGCATGCCAGGAGGACGAGGACGATCATAGTGCCCCCTTCCACTGGGTCTCCTAACGGTGCCGACGGGAGTGCCGCCGCGGTAAGACCTGGCGTGGTCGGCGTACATCGAATCAGGGCCACCTCCAACGTGGTCAGCTCCTAAGAGGTCGATCAAATATTCGGCATGCTCAAGGAGGCATTCAATGGATGCCTCGGGATGCTTCTTCGTCCGAGGAGCGAAGCCCGCCACCTCAACCCCCACGACGCCACCCTTCTCGGCGCAGGCCTTCAGCACCTCATCGGGCAGCATCCTGGCGTTGTTGGTCAGCGTCCTGGAGCCACAGTGGCTGATGAGAATCGGCTTGTCACTTGCCTCAACAGCCTCCATGGCCGTTCTGCTCCCAGCGTGAGAGACATCGACAATGATCCCTGTCTTGTTCATCCTCTTAACAGCGTCGTAGCCAACATCGGTGAGGCCGCTGTCGCCGAGCTCTTTGAGGCCTGTCCCAAGGGTGTTGGACTCGCTGTAGACCACACCCATCGATCGAACTCCCAGCCCGTAGAGGAGGTCCACCCTGTCCACATCCCTGTCGATGGCTGAAGCCTGTTCGACGCTCTGGATCACCGCCACCTTTCCCTCCCTGAAGGCCCTGGTGATGTCATCCACCTTCAACACCGGTATAACGAAGTCCTGATGCGCATAGTCACATTGACCCATCCCCAAGAAGTTGACGACCTGGTCAAAGGTTGACCCTACGGTGTTCTCGAAGACGGCGTCCAAGCCCGAGGAGGCGAGGCCCTCATAGGCCTTGAAGCTTCTGCGCCGAGCGGGAGCGGGCCCCGCCGCAGCCACGTCCAGGTGCTCGTGGAGCGAGATGATGATGTTCTTCTCGATCAGTTCCTCAACCCGTTCTTCCTGGGTCTTGGAGAGGCCGAAGTCGTATTTGGGGCCTCCCCATATCTTGGCAACTCTGTCCACCTGCGGCTCCAGGGCATAGGGTTCATAATCCAGAGTTGGTTCAAGGTAGCTCCAGGAGGCGTAGCCGTCCCATTTCTTGTTTCTACCCATTTTCGACCGATATAGAAAGATCTGTTCGTTGTATAAAATCCTTCATCCAAAAGCCTGAGGATCTAACACGAAGCATTTAGAAAAGTTCTAGAAGAGCCTGGATCTTTGATAGGAACTCGCTCGGTTTGGTGGTCTCCACCATATAGCACCCGAGCTTCTTTACCTGTGATAGAACGGGCTCGGTGTAAACGGTGAAGAGTTCGTTGTATGCGAGGGGTGAGACGCAGGCAACGACGCGAATTCCCCTCTCGATCATTTCCCCCAGAATCTTGTAGTTCTCCAGCTTTTCAGGCCGCTCTGCTCCGGGCTCCTCGAGGGCGAAGTCGCTGAAGAAGAAGCAGATCTTCTCGCTCCTGTCCCTGACCTCGTCGAGCTTCTCCAGCGCCCACTTTAGGCTTGTGTTCGGGACGGTTCCACCCCAGTATTGGGAGCTCTTTGTTGCACCAATGTTCTTCTCTAGTTCCGTCGTGGTGGAGGTCACCAGCGTGAGGAGGGTGTCGATCAACTGCATCTCATCCTTGTATTCGTAGATGTCCTTCAAGATGTGGCTATTGCTCTCGAAAAGGATGAGGCCGTATCTCTCGCGCCTCAGGGCCCACATCAAAGGTATAAGCGACAGAGCGGAGTAATGGATCGAGTTGAGGCCTTCGAGCTCATAGAACATCGTGTTGCTTATATCCTGGACATAGATGATCGTCTTTTTCTTCTTCTCCTTCTTCCTCATCAGGAAGTCCTGATACCGAATCTCCTCGATCTTCCTCCCCTGATCAAAGATGTTCTCCAGCGACCCCTCCTCATCGATCAGATCGGGGTCCTCCCCTGGCTCGAAGGGCCTCAGAACAGGGTTAAAGAGGCTCTCCTCCCTCCTCTCAAATCTCCTAGCCAGCCTCAGGAGCATCTCCTTCAGGATCTGCGCCAGAATCCGTCTGGTCTTCTCGTCGTCGCTCTTCTTCATAATCCGCATGTAGGCCTTCAGAAGCTCGTTCTCGCCAGGACCGACGCCAAGGTCCGGCTGCTTCGTAAACTCCTTGAAGATGTCAGCCTCGCCGAGTTTAGCCTGGGGCTCGGGAACTTCCTCCTTTTTGCCCTCGACAACATCCATGGACTCCCTGCTCTTGGGAGACAGCATTGGAAAAGGAATCGGCTCTCCCTTTGGTGACACCTTCTTCTCTTCTTGGTAGCTAAGAAGTATCTCAACGGCGACCCTCTCAGCCAAGTTCTGGTTCTCGACCCTGGAGGTTACGATGGCGATCTCCACGAAGTCTTGGAAGGATAGGCTGCCCTTCTTCATGTAGGTTGAGAACAGCAGCTTATACATGGAGAGGGATTGTCTCGGACTCGGTTTCTCTACGCACTCCTCGCTCGCCCTCATCCTGGCGACGAACTCGGGTATGAAGTGCTCAGCGTAGGAGAAGGGGTATCGAAGTGAAAGGGACTCGTCCTTGAGGTTAATCTCCATTAGATCCACCTAGTACTCTGTCCAAGATCTGCTCGATTACATCACCGATGTTTTTTCCCTCTATCTTGGTTCTTGTCTCCTTACCCAGCACACCGGGGGCGAAGAACCTGATCGCCTTCGCCTCACTTTCAAACTTACTGCGATATTTGTTCACTAGGCGAGCCAGGAAAATCCCTGCCCTTGGGGAAGCCGGGGTCTCCAAGTTGGGGTTGTCGCGGGTGGAGTGTATTATCTCGTAGATTTTGCCTAGGGCGTCCTCTGAGAGTCCGTACTCTGGGATATTCACCTTTATTATTTCGAGTTCCGTCTCCTTGCTTGGGTAGCCCAGCCTTATCCAGCAGCCTATCCTATCCATGAGGACCTGGGAGAGCCTGTAGGTTCCAGTGGTCTCTATGGGATTCTGAGTGGCGACGAAGGCGAAGTTCTCATGAGCCTTGATCATCCCAATGGGGTAGAGGTAGTAATGCCTCTCCTCCAGGGGGGAGATCAGACTGTTTTGGCAGAACTCCGTCGCCCTGTTCAGCTCCTGAGCGATGAAGACGCCGCCCTCCACCATCGCCCGGATCAGAGGTCCTGGATCGAAGCTCTCTATGGTTCTACCGATCCTGACGACGAGGGCTGGGTCAAAGGCACCTATTAGTCGGGAGGGAGTCACGTTCTCGTCGAAGAAGACCTCGTAGAAAGCCCTTTTCGTGTCCTCTGCCACCTTCCTGACGAGCAGGGATTTGCCGACCCCTGGTGGTCCCACTAGGCAAGGGGTTATGCCAGCGTCTAGGCTGTCCATGAGGAGTTCGTAGGCCTTCTCGTACTGTTCCTTGAGCACCACAGGGTGCTCTATGTGGATGGACTCGACGACGCTCTCTTGGAGCATCTCTCGGAAGCTCCGTTCCTTCTCTTCCATCAACTTGGCTCATCCTTTTTACTCTTATCCTCGATTTAAATTTTACAGAGGTTCTCTACATCGATAATGGGACTCGTGGTTTTGTTCAAGATGAAGGAGAGCATTATCCTTAAATAAGGGGAAGGGAGAATTTAAAGGATTAACGTGAGGGAAAATTATGATTGAAGTAAGACTTCATGGCAGAGGTGGTCAAGGCGCTGTCACCGCTAACGAGATGCTGGCTGAGGCTGCTTGGTATGATGGGAAATATGCGCAGGCAATACCCATGTATGGAACGGAGAGGCGTGGTGCACCTGTAACGGCTTTTCTGCGTCTAGACAACGTCCGTGTCAGGGAGAGGGATCTGGTGCATGAACCAGACATCGTTGTCATTTTAGATCCCATGCTAACCCAACGTCCAGCTTGTGTAGAAGGCTTGAAGAAGGGTGGGCTAGTTATCGCGAACTATCCTTACCCCGCTGAGAAGGTTCCTTTAGGCGGGGACTTCAAGATCACGGTTATAGACGCAACGCAGATCGCTCTGGACACTCTGGGAAGGCCGATAACAAACACCGCTATCCTGGGTGCCTTCAGCAAGGCAACTGGACTAGTGCAGATACCGTCCATAGAGAAGGCGGTTATGCATCGATTCCCCGGTAGGATGGGTGAGATGAACGTTAACGCTGTGCGGAAAGCCTACGAGTTAACTCCCCCAGCTATACAGGCGAAGGGTGAGGTGAGAAAGGATGAGGAGGGTCTGGGCGGAGGAGGCTACGGAACCATACGGAGCGCCGCTGGTTGGAGGACCTTCAGACCTGTCTGGGACTACGACAAGTGTATTGGATGCAAGATCTGCTGGATATCCTGTCCAGACGAGGCTATAGGCTGGATAGAGGATAAGCCGACGGTCGATTATCGCAAGTGCAAGGGATGCGGAATCTGCACCAACGAGTGTCCTACCAAAGCAATCGAGTTCAAGAGAGAGGTAATATAGGAGGAGATGAAGAATGCCTTTTGAAGTAATGGTTGGAAACAAAGCCTGTGCTACAGGTGTCAAGCTCTCTAGGGTTCAAGTGGCATCTGCTTATCCTGTTACTCCTCAAACCACCATCACAGAATACTTATCCCAGTTCGTTGCAAGCGGCGAATTGAAATGCGAGTTCATAAACGTTGAGGGAGAACTCTCTTCCATGGCGGTCGTAAAAGCGGCTGAGAGAGCCGGTGCTCGCAGCTTCGTCTGCTGCTCAGGTCCGGGCCAACTGTATATGCATCACCCAATGCATGGTGTCGGCAGGTTGCCTGTCGTCATGGCGACTGTTCATAGAGGAAACAAGAGCATGCAGCCAGATCACACTGACTTGATGTCCCAGATGTGGACTGGATGGATTCAGTGGTACTGTGAGAACAACCAAGAGGTTCTGGACTCCGTTATAATGGCCTATAGGACGGCTGAGGACAAGCGGGTGAGGCTACCCATTGCCCTAGGCTACGACGGCTACATCCTATCATACACCGCTGAGACCGTGGAGATACCCGAACAGGCAGATGTAGACGAGTTCCTCCCGCCCTATGTGGCTATTCCCAGCATCATGCCCGAGGCTTATGCCGCAATGGCAGCAAGAGGAGGAGGCAGGGGAGGAGGAATGCCAGGAATGGGTGGAGGAGACCCTCAGGGCGCATGGAAGACGCACCACGAAGCCCTTATGAACGCTAAGCCTGTTATTACGGAGATCAACGAGTTGTACGAAAAGAAATTTGGACGCAAATACGGAAACGGTCTCGTGGAGGAGTACAGAACCGAGGGTGCTGAGGCAGTCATAGTTGCTATGGGCACTATCGCAAGCACTTCTAGGGCGACGATAGACAAGATGAGGAGCGACGGGAAGCCCATCGGCTTGGTGAAGCTCAGGACCTTCGTTCCGTTCCCAAGGGAGGACTTCCAGAGGATCGCCAAGAACGTTCACGCCATAGGCATGATCGACAGAAACTGCTGTCTAGGCCAAGGAGGCGCTGGATACGGCGAAATCAGGAACAGCCTATACGACATGGAAGACCGCCCGAAGATCTTAGGATTCCACGCTGGACTCTCTGGGGCAGAGGTCAGGGTTGCAGACATCGAGAAGATGGCTGACAAGACTCTGAAGGTGGCTAAAGGCGAAAAAGTGGACTCCATGGTGGAGTGGCCCCTACTGGGAGTTGTAAGAGGAGAGGAGTAAAATGAGTAAACCCATGACAATACAGCAGATCCCCCTAGACGAACTGGTCATAACACCAGGTAGCGCATGCCAAGGCTGTGGTCCAGCCCTCGCTGCACGGCTTGTCTTTAAGGTTCTCGGTCCCAACACCATCAGACACAGTGTACCCTGCTGTCCAGACAATGTTACACGCACACCCGGCTCAGGCGGTGAGTTTGAAGCCGGGGGCGACCACTTGACAGGCACATCGAGGGCTCTGAAGGCGCTGGGAAGGGAAGATATTAACGTCGTCGGGTTCTACGGCGACGGCGGCACCTATGACATCGGGTTCCAATCAATTTCAGGCGCTGCTGAGAGAAACGAGAACGTCTTCGTCATATGCAAGGACAATGAGGCTTACATGAACACCGGAGGTCAGAGAAGTGGCGCTACTCCGTTGTACGCTATGACTACGACGACGCCGATAGGTCCCTATGGCAGAGGAAAGACGACTCCGAAGAAGAACCTACCAATGATCTTTGCGGCCCATGGCGTACCATACGTTGCTACGGCGTCTGTCTCGTTCCCCACAGACCTCATTGCTAAGGTGGAGTACGCGAAGGGTATCAAGGGCTTCAAGATGCTGATCATCAACTGTCCTTGTCCAACTGGATGGCGCTTTGAGCCGAACTTGATGATTCAGGTAGGTCGCTTAGCTGTCCAAACTGGATTCTGGCCTCTCTACGAGATTATCGATGGACAGAAATTCAAGTTGAACTATAAGCCCAAGGAACTCAGGCCTGTGAGCGAATATGTCTCGCAGCAGGGTCGATACAGACACCTCACCGCTCCTGAAACAGAGGATCTCCAGAAGAGAACGACGGATCACTGGGAAAAGCTACTTAAAATGGACGAGAGAGGAGAAGTCCTCTTCTAACCCCTTTTTCTAACTCTATTTTTTTACTTAGTAAGGCTCGTGCTAATGGTTATTGTAATTCAAAAAGCAGGTTCTGAGCCGTAGAATTTCTGGAGCACCTCTGTCACTCGGTCTATCTCACGGCAGAGCTTACCGCTCTCATCCTCTAAATCCTTATATGTCTTGTTGAGCTGTGCATTCTCCTCTTCAAGCTCCTTCAGGCGGAGTCTCAGAGTATCTATTTCATCCACTAGTCTCTTCTCTTCTTCCACTCGGTACGCCTCCCCCAGCCTCTTCCTCCTTCACATCCTGAAGGGTCTTTACTTCCTCAAGCATCTCCCCGAGCTCCCTGTTTATCATATCGTTCTCCTGCTCTAGCTGCTCGATGAATTCCCTTAGCCTTCGGTTATCGTCCTCCAGCTCCCTTATTCTCTTACCCAAAGTGGCAGCTTCGGATCTCAACCTTTCTAGCCTTGCCTTATCGTCTTCCAATGCAGATCCTCGTTAAGAAGACAAACTATAGAATATTAATTTTACCATAACTCTGGAATGGTTATTTCGAAGAAAAATTTGAAGAGGAGGGTTACTCCTCTATGATCTCCACGTTAGCCCTGGGGACTATGACTTTTCTGCCGTCCTCTATCTCCACTTCAACGACCCTTATGTCCGACTCCGACTCGGCCTTCTGCAGCTCGATTGGTAGGCTTGAGACCTTTCCTATGGCTCCGAAGTAGGGCTCCCTGATGATTCGGATCGGTGTCCCCGGCACCATGCCTGACGAGAATTCGGAAGCCTTCTCCTCGAAGGGCTCGTTGTGAGGTATGATGATCTCCGGCCTCTGGACGCCTGCCCTGATCTGGGTGGCGCCGTTCATGTGAACCCCATATCCGTCGAATCTCTTGAGCAGGTCGAAGGTTCTCCTGGACATCTTCATCTTGCCGAAGCCCTCTGTGATTATCAGGGTGACTCCTAGTTCTTCTTCTCCTGTGATGGCGACGCCGATCTCTGTGCCCATGAAATCCCTCAGAGCTAGGTGCCTGACACCGCCGGCGACGATTCCTGCCACTCCGACCTGCACCGCTTTTCTCAGAGCCTCAAGAGTCACTTCGGAGCCTCCTACCACGACGCATCCTTTATGCTCAGGCAAGATCTTATCGGCGTCCAGCATTTCCTCGGGGGAGTTCGCCACAAGCTTGAGTGTCCCAAAGGTCTCCCCGCCTATGCCGAAGATTCCTTGAATGAAGGCTGCCTCAGTCTCGATGAGTATTCCTTCTCTCTGCATAACCTTGACAACCTTGCCGGGGATATAGGCATTCACGTTCACTGGAATAGGGTCGCCCCGCACTATGACTTGACCTGTAGAGTCTGATACCGACTCCACGGTTCCGTTCACCGGAGAATTGACGAATTTCTTGCTGAGCCCAAAAAAGCCAATATATTTAGCCACAGGCTCATCCTTGTTTACGTGATCCCCTTCCTTCTTGACCATGTAGTCCTTTATCTCTTCTGGCTCACAGGTGAGGAGGACGTTAACCTTCAGGACGTATGGGTCACCACGGACAAAGGCCTCCGCAACGATCTGGTCGTGTTTGACCTCGCTGCCATCGTTCACAAGGACCTTTCCTGGCACTGGGAGCCTCCTCTCCTTCACGACGATCATAGCCCGCTTAACCTTCAGGCCTGGAGTGTATGCGTGTGCCTCCTCCGAGGTCTTCTCTTCCTCTGTCTCTTTTGCTTCCTTTGCTGCCTTTGATGGCTTTTCCTTTGAGGCTTTTACCTTTGACATCCTTTTCCCTCTTGTCAGATCTCCTTCAGTTTATCTGGATCGTATAGCCCTACGGCAGTGAACCACTTGATGAGTCTCTCCTTCCTCTTCTTGGGGTCTTCAGGTATCTGAATGGGTCTCCCTCTACCATCCAGTACGACACCCGCCGTTCCTCCCATTGCCTTTCCCTCAAAGGGTTTATCGGGGCCCAACCCCATGTCAAAGCTTTTAGCGGGATCCACGGTGACCTTTGCCTCGCTTCCCTCTGGCAGCAGTATGTGAACCACGTCCCCGAACTTCACAGTGTCGGTCCTAGTCGTGCCGTCCGGCATCTCCATCTTAACTGTCATCACTTCCTGGCCTTCCGCTGCGGTGCCCCTTGGCGCTATGACTGTTCCCATGCGTACTAGGCAGTCCTTGTCGAAGATCTGCCAGGCAGCCTCAGGGTAGACCGTGGAGAGGACGCCGAGATGCGGCATCATGAAGACGCTGTCCTGGAAGAGCCATGTTATGGCCTCTGGCTGGAAGGCATCGGTCAATATATACATGGACTGTATTCTTCTTGGAGCATGCGAGAGGAGTCCGCCTGTTCCAGCCATGATGGGTATTTTCAGCATGTCGATGTAGGTTTCCGCAACCTCTTTTCCCATTATGCTATCCTCAAATGACCGCTGTATCTGAATCCCCCTCAGCCTCGTGGCTATGCTCTTATGGTGCCGCAGACCCAACCTGAGAGCCTCACGAGCCACCGCATGTTCAACGATGAGATCCTCAAGGGTCTGAGGAATCGTCGTGGGCCTGATCATCTTATTCGACATCCGACAGCCAACGTCCTCCTCATCTAGTTCGAAGGGCAGCCACCTCAAGATGTTCGGCATGGTGGCCTCCTTCAAGACATTGCAGATGCTGTAGCTCATCCCAAGATTTGCGCTGACGCTGCGGACGAACTTCCCATCGAAGACGGAGTAAACGTTCGTCGTGGCTCCGCCGAGGCCAACACCGATGACATTCTTCTGGTAGGCCTTGGCGATCAACTGCATAGCCATGCCCTCGCCAGCCGGCGTCGGCATAATGGGAACATCGGTCCATTTCATCAGCTTATCATAGCCAGGAGCGTGGCTCATAACGTGCTCCATGAACAACTCGTGGATCGCTAGGCGTGCGGGTTCGGTGTTCTCCATCTCTAGGACTGGGCGGATGTTGTCAACTATATCTAGGGCAAAATTCTTCGCCATTAGCTCCTTTATCCTGGGTCTTAGGTCCTTGTTCCCCGCATATACGAGCGGTAACACGTATCCTATTCCAAGCCGCGGTTTCGGCTCAGCGGCGTTAATAAGCTCAGCAATAGATAGCACATGCTCAACAGCCCCCCCATCCGTTCCACCTGCCACCAAGATCATGTCTGGGCGGAGGCTCCTTATGCGCTTGATCTTCTCGAAGTCTGGTCTGCCATCGTCAACGGCGATGATATCCATCACTATGGCTCCGGCACCGAGCGCCGCCCTGAAGGCGCTCTCGGCAGTCATGGTCTTAATAACGCCAGCAACCATCATCTGGAGGCCGCCGCCAGCGCTGCTCGTTGTGCAATAGAGGTCTACGCCTCTTTTGCCATCGTAGGGAACGATCATGCCGCTCCCATCTGGCGACATGATCTGGTGTCCTGTTAGTTCCTCAACCTCCCTTACACAGTTTCTTACACCGAGGGTTACGTCTTCGAAGGGAGCCTCAACGGTTGTTGGAGCCTCACCGGCGACGACGAACCGCCACTCGTTGTTCTCCATCTTCTTGAAGAACCGTGCCTTAGTGGTGGTGCTGCCTACGTCTGTCGCCAGGATGTACTCCATCTGCTCAGGGGGCTTCTTCAGGTGTGCCATATCGATCTCACATTAGATTTCTAATTCTAAATTTAAGCATTACCCCTTATGAGAGTAGATACGATAGCCAGTGGAGATCATTAAAACTTGGTCTCAAAAAACTAGTTGGTATCTCACTTTTTGTAGATGACCAAAATCTCTAGTCTGGACCTAAAATACCGATTCTAGAAAAGTGGAACTTGCACCTTCGATAGACCTCTAAGAAAAGACTTAAAATAAGAAAAAAGGCATTTTAAACGACGAAAGATGCTCTCCTACTCCCTGAAAAGAGTGGCTCGCGGATGGCCTGTCTTCATAGCGTTATTTCTGGGCGTAGCTCTCTCCACGACGCTTTTTTCTGGAATGCTCCTCGGAGCTGATGCAATAGGGTTTGAGACTCTTAATACTGCCCTTGAGCAGGTTCCCTTCGACACCGTCGTCTCAGCATCCACCCAGAATCTCACGAGCATCAATTTCCTAAAAGTAGAGGGGGCTGTTCGCTCTATCAGCTATGTGACCTACACTGAGAAGATCCTCCGCTTTTCAACACCTGTCTACATATCCTATGAAAACGCAACCTACACCTTCACCATCGTGGGAGTTGAGAACACTTCTCTTCTATATCAAGGAATGAAGGGCATAGCGAGTGTTCTTGGGGTAAACGAGACCATTATAGATGAGAGTTCACTACGCGGCACTAGCCTCGCCCCAGGAGACAATGTCTCTGTCAGAGTTGCGGTCGTTGACCCTGGTCCACCAGTTCACGCAAAGCCAAATAGGGTCTTTAACCTCACCGTGAGCGGGGTTGCTGAGCTAAATGATCAGGTCTTCGCAGCAGCCTATGGGAGATACCCCGCCTATCTCCGCTCCCTTGCGCTTCTTACAGGCAGGTTTGCTGGACGGCCAGCCCATAACCTTCTCTTTGTCAGCATGGATACTATGAGAGGCTTCTTCGACAGAATCTACAACTCCTCCCTCCTTCCTGTCAACAAGTGCACGGTTGAGATGCTTGTCCGACTCGACAGGAATCGGCTTGTGGATCCCTGGGATGTGGAGAAGTCTATGATGGATGTGGGTGTTGCCTCGAATAGAATAAACAATGCTGTGAGCTCCCTTGGCTTCTCAGCGGCGAATTACTTGGCAGTGGTCTTATCCGCTGTCCAGCAGACCCTCCTAGTAATGAAGGTGGGCTTCGTCATCATAGCCTTGCCTGTCTTCTTCACGGCTTGGTATATGAGTCTAACCATCTCCGATGTCTCCTTGGGTCTTCGACGACGGGAGATAGGCCTCCTCCTGACACGTGGTTTCACCCATCGACAGGTTTTCCTCATGTTTCTCGTTGAGGCGCTCTTCATCGGCCTCCTCTCCGGCGGCATAGGCGTCCTTCTCAGCATGCTTCTTGTGCCCCTTGTAAGCATCGGCTCCGATATCTACAGCAGCTTCTCCTTCCTCACCCTTGGGACAATTGTCCTGTCGATGTTCTTCAGTGTTGCCCTCGCCTTCCTCTCCATCTTTCAGCCTGCCCGCAGAGCCTCTAAGATGAGTGTTGTCGACGCCCTCAAGGAGTACCAGGAGTCCGAGGAGGTCAGGCTTCCCAGCAGGAGGTGGCCTCTCGTCGCCTTGGCTCTTGGCAGCTACAAGATGGCCCTGTTCCTCCTGGGGATCAGCCTAACCTTCACTCCTCCTCTGAGGGCAGGTATAATCGTCAACCTCCTCTTCTTCATCTTTAGGTTCATAGATAATGCCCTGAACTACATTGGGCCTGTCCTCTTCTTCTGGGGGTTCACCAAGCTCTTTGTGCAGGGCTCCTTCAAGCTTCAGAGCTTAATTGGCCGCCTGACAGGTCGATTTGAGGAGGGTCTCAGCTTTGTGGCGACTCAGAGTGCCAGGAGGAACGTGAGGAGAACCGCTTCAACGGCCTTTCTGGTGTCTCTCATCGTCGGGTACGGCTTTTCCGTCATCGCGGGGTTGGCGAGTTCCCAGGATTTTATACAGAGGAGTATATACACAAATGTTGGGGCTGATGTGAGCGTTTGGCTCTTCTCGGACAAGAATGCGACGCTGCTTAAGGAGAGCACCTTGAATCTCAGCTCCGTCTCCTCCGCCGCTGTCGAAAAATGGTTCTACGGTCGCACCAGCTTCGTCAACATCCAGATCAGAGCCATTGAGCCTGAAGACTGGGCGAAGACCGCCTACTACGAGGAGGACTGGTACTCTGGGAGCAGTTTCCAAGACGCCGTTCAAAGGCTTGAAGAGTCGAATGAGACGATAATTCTGGACAGGGGCTTCGCTGAGCAGTACGTTTTCAAAGTCGGCGACTACCTGACGGCGACACTGGGAGGCTCTTCTTTCAATCTCTCTGTCGTCTCCCTTTTCGGTCCAAAGCCTCAGACTACTTCCCAGGGAGAGAGCTATCCCCTACTCTACTCCTATATTCCCGCTGGGCTTCTCAACCAGACGATTGGCGTTGTGGTTCTTCAAACAAGGATTCTTGTAAGGCTTGTTGAGGGGGCTAATGCCACGGCAGTTGCCGAGGAGGTCGACGCGATGAGCGACAACATCGATCGCATTGACTCTGTCGCCGAGCAGATGAGACTGGCTGAAAGCAACATCTTCTTGATGGGTTCAAGGCGGATTCGGGAGCTGGGCATACCGTTCACCGTGATGCTTTCTTCCATAGGTGTCGCCCTGGTTGTGTGGACGACTATGGAGGAGCGAAGGAAGGAGATCACGCTCATGTCAATCAGGGGATTATCCTTCAAGCAGCTTGTGACGATGTTGGTGATTGAGAACCTAGGGGTGATCCTCTTCTCGATCCTGCTTGGACTCCTCGTTGGCTACCTCTCCGCGAGGGGAGACATCGTCTCTAATGTCTCCTCCTCCCTTGTGACACGTCGACTGATCTTTCCACCATACTCCCTGCTCACCATCGGGTTGATGTTGGCTATCATCATCTCCTCCGCCCTTATCCCGATAATCCTGGCGGCGAGGAGGGGGTCCTCCCACCTAGAATGGAGGATCAGAGGTTGAATCGAACATGAATATAGTAGTGAAGGACTTGATCAAAGCCTACAGGCTGGGACCAGTAGAAGTTCAGGCCCTCAGGGGACTCAGCCTCACCGTCGAGGAAAAGGAGATGATCTCCATCATAGGCCCAAGCGGAAGCGGCAAGACGACGCTTCTGAACATCATCGGCGGCCTCGACACAGCGACAGCAGGCTCCGTGAGGGTCTTCGGAAACGAGATCACCGCGCTCACGCCTTCGCAGCTCGTCGACTACAGGAGGAGGACCGTCGGCCACATCTTCCAGACCCTCAACCTGCTCCCCACCTTGACAGCAGAGGAAAACGTCGAGCTGCCCATGATAGCCCTCAGAATTGACCGAGGGAAAAGAAGGAAGCGGGCGATGGAGCTCTTGGAGGTTCTCGGCATTACTCCTCGGGCCAACCACAAGCCTGGCGAGCTGAGCGGAGGGGAGCAGCAGCGCGTCGCCATCGCAGCCGCCTTGGCTAACGATCCTCCTCTCATCTTGGCGGATGAGCCCACAGGAGAGCTTGACACTGTGAACGCCCGTGTAGTCGTTGATTACCTCTCCAAGGTGAATAAGGAGCTGGGTAAGACGATAATCATGGTTACACACGACCCGGCTATTGCTCGGGAGTCGCATAGGATACTCCGCATCGAGGATGGGATTATCGCAGGCTCCATGGCGCCTGCAGCGGTTCTAGAGAAGGGTGCTGAGGTCTCCTACATCGACATGCTTCGGAACAGGATCGCGGAGATAGATAAGCAGCTCGCGGACCTTGATGAAAGTTTCAGGGCGGCGAAGATGACAGGAGAAGACTACGTGGAGAAACGCCTACGCCTGAGGGAGTCGAGGAAGGGACTGGAGGAGGAACTCCACAGGATGGGCGTCACGGCGTAGCGAAGAAGAGGTGGGTTACCAGCTTCCAGGGCTTCGCATGGCCGAAGACCAGACTACAACCCCGGACGGAACGCGATTTAACTGCCGAGTTCGGAATGGGTTCGGGTGGTTCCCGCGCCCTATGGCCGGTAACCCATTACCTTTCCTTCACATCCCATCTTTAAATTTTTTGGTGACGTCATAAGAGAGGCTTTCAAGATGCTGTTTCAAGGGATATTATCTTGCGCATGGGAGGGGCTTTTGAGAAGATTTTATGCATTAATCCGAGCGATACTATGCTGCTTGCTAGGCCGAAGCAAAGTATTGCTTTTGTGTTAAAGGTTGCTTCAGTCGATAATAGGAGGGCAACTCCCAAACCCAGAATAGCGCCCGTGATCAACCTTAGTCTATTATTGCTATCCCTCCGTTCCCAAGATTGGGTGACCCAATCAAACATCAGAGGTATTGCGAAGAGAGAGCATAAGAACAATTGAGACTGAATTCCCAGGGAGTAAAAGAGATGGAGATCGAAAAAGTTATGGATAAACGAGTAGACGAAGAAACCAATTACGTAGCCGGTGCACCGGGCGCAAAGCCTCACTTCCCTTTTAAAAAACCTCAATGTGATCCAGTGTTGATGAGCTAAGAGCCTCCACAAATCCCTCACGAAGACTCCTTCGTCATCAATTTTTCCCCGCAGTAGGGGCATAGGATGAACTCAGGGAGCACAGGTTTGCCGCATGAAGGACATCGATTCCCTATCGGGGCAGCGGGGATTTTAAGAGGCGACCCAGCCTTAAATTCAGCTATCTGTTTCTTAATAGAGGAGTTGTATGTGGCTTTGACTACTGTACCGCCTCCTTCTACCTCAGTGAGCTCGAAGTAAATAGCCCCTGCTGTTGCATCTGTCATTCTATAAAGCTTGGGAGGTATGGTCTCTTGAACGATGAATCTTTCCTCCGTTTTCGGCTTACTGAGACCTCCTCTCAGCCTAGAGAGAAAGGAGCCAGATTTCTCTCCCGTCTCCTGAGCCTTCTTTCGCCACTCTGCAGTTTCATTCTCTATGGATTTATATGTCTCCTCAATGTTTTGAGTTGTGTACCAAGATTCTACTTCCTTTCTAGGCTCCTCTTTTTTTTCTGAACGTCCCGAGGTCATCGCCATCATTAGCACGCAACACACTATTGGGAGAAGCCACGTCAGGATATCTTCTTGATTTACATTGGGAGGTATCAAATTCTTCATCAACTCCTTGTTGTTCAATCATCCTCTATGATTTATAAGTCTTTATAATCGCGGCGGCTATGATCCCCCGCTGTATTCGTCTCTACATCTTATAAAAAGAGAGATGTATTCGGTCAATAGTACTTTGGCTCTCTCGACATTAAAGAAGTTGCAGGTGCACTGCTTAGCCATCTCAACAGCCGCCTCCTCGGCTGTCATCCTTTCCTTCTTCACCTCTTCGGCGAGATGCCTCACTAGGTTTGAAGATACCATGTGGTGTCCACACATCGTTGTGATTTCAAGGACCTTAGGCTCAGGCAGTAGATAGACTCTGCCGAAGGTCTCAGCTGACATGTTGACTGTGTGAGGGTCCTTTCCATCCTCTTTTAATGCTCCATGCACCTTGTCGAAGATTCCCGAGACAACTACCGAGGCCCCGAGATCGGCTTCTACCAATTCTCTGATGACCGCCCTTACGTCTTCGAAGTTGGCGAAGACCGCTGAGCCGCCGCTCAGGGTTTTGCACGACTTTATCTCTTCGAGGGTGGCGCTTTTATGGATGCCGCTGTCCTTGCTGCTATCCCAGCCCTTAACGTACCTGAACCGCCTTCGAGTCGTTAGATCGGAGGTTGACAGCCCCACTGGATTGTGCTTCAGGAGGATCTCCGCGAATTTCGCGCGTTTCGCAGGGTCAACGCCCCTGCTGCCGGACATGAAGACCACCCAGTCACCCATGAGGGATTCTCGGCTTCCGCGCCTGTGATTGCTGTGCGTCATGGTATCAGCGGCCTCCCTAGCCCCAGGTTAGTTTTGCCGTTGATCCTCACCTTGATCCCCGCCTCATCCAGAATCGGCTTCACGAGGATCTTGCCCTCTTTACACTTGCTGATTATGTCCAGGGTAAAGACAGTTTCAATCTCCTTAGCCACCTCTATAAGC
>Ga0315296_10000741_pt1 | contig 29434 bp, 32 predicted proteins | sample YL17G14_18_MG_FD_203921 | JGI IMG/M metagenome (GOLD analysis project Ga0315296, IMG submission 203921) | Sediment microbial communities from Yellowstone Lake, YNP, Wyoming, USA - YL17G14_18 | ecosystem: Environmental > Aquatic > Freshwater > Lake > Sediment | place: USA: Wyoming | collected... | reverse complement strand
GCCGTTACAGGCGGACAGGGCCAGAACCAGGGCCAGAAGGGCAGGCCAGAGCAGGAAAGCAGCTAGGCGTCGCACACGCCGCATCTCAGTCTCCTTTCCCCGGCCGCCGCCCGTCGGGTGCCGGGACGGCGCATGAGCACGATTCTATATGATAGGGCCTGCCCGGCTCGGAGGCTAGAGCCTTCACCCATAGTACGCGCCTGTACGCGCGAAGGATGGCGCTGGTACAATGGGCCTGCCAGAAGACCGGAAGAAGTTCGGGCCTTCTCTACCAATCTGGCCAGGGCGGGACATCGTATTTGTTAGTAGGACGGGTGCTCTCGGGCGCCGGTCCCGGGGCGAGACGGCGGTGAACTATACGGATTGTCCTGATGAAGAGCTCGTGGCGCATCTCTCTCGTCAAGACACGGATGCCTTTGAGGCCCTCTACGGCCGCTACGGGAATCTGGTCTATTCCCTATCGCTGAGGATTTTGGGGGACGTGCAGGCGGCAGAGGACGTGGTTCAAGACGTTTTCCTGCGGGTATGGCGGAAGCCAGACCATTACGACACCGCCCGCGGTCGTTTTCTGACCTGGCTGCTGAGCGTGGCCCGCAATCGCGCCATCGACGAGCGGCGCAGCCGCGGCCGCCGCCAGCGCTTCGAGGTGGGGTCCGCACCCCTGGACGGCGACGGCCCCCAGGGAGACGAGGCCGATGATCCTGCCCTGGCGGCTCTCCTGGCCGATGAGCGCTCTGCCATTCGTCGCGCTCTGGTCGGCCTGCCTCCGGAGCAGCGCTCGGCCATCGAGCTGGCTTACTACGGGGGCCTCACGCAGCAGGAGATAGCGCGAGCCCTGGGCGAGCCGCTGGGTACGGTGAAGACCCGTATCCGGCTGGGCATGCAGAAGATGCGGGGAGCTCTGGCCGACAGGGGGCCCAGACATGAAGGTGAAGATGAACTGCGAGGAAGCTCAGGAACTGCTGGACGCCTATAGCTTGGGCGCCCTGGAGAAGTCCGAAAGCCGGCGGGTGGAGAAGCACCTGTCAGGCTGCTCCAATTGCCGGCTCCTGTACCAGCAGGCGGCGGAGACAACCGCTCTTCTGGCCCTGGCGGCTCCCCTGCGCCGGGCTAGTCCTGCCCTCCGTCTCCGGCTGCGGCAGCGTGTGTTGCCGCGCCCGGCGCTGCGTTGGCTCCCGGCACCGCGCTTGAGCTGGGCCAGCGCCGCCGCCATGCTCGCGGTCGTCTCGCTGGGCGCGCTTACGTGGGGAGGGCTCCTCCAGACGCAGGTCAACGGCTTGAAGACGGATAGCGATCGCTTTGCCGTCCTCTATGGCGAACTGGAGCGGCGCGGTGAGACTGTGGACGTCCTCCAGAAAGCCCTCACTGATGCCGCCTTCCGCCAGGAGAACCTCCAGAGTCTGATCCAGGAGCAGGACCAGGCCATGAGGGTGGTGGCCTTGGGTGGTGGGGGTCGCGAGGATCTGGTCGGCACGGTGGCGGCCAGCCCGGCCAGGGGCAGCTACTTCTGGAGCGCGGAGGCGAACCTCGGCGTCTTGTTCCTGGGCAACCTGTCCCAGCTCTCCGACGATCGCACCTACCAACTCTGGGTGCTCAGCGAGGACGGCACTCCAGTGAGCGGCGGTATCTTCACGCCCCAGGCCGACGGCTCAGCGCGACTGCTGGTGCAGGGGGCACTGGGTGGCGCCCTCACCGGTATGGCCATTACCGTGGAGCCTGCGGGCGGCAGCGAAACCCCCACCGGAGAGATCGTCCTCCAGGGCCGCCGCTAGGAAGCCATCCTCTTTCTCCCATGACCCATTGACCACGAGGACCCTGCTGCGCTATGGTGAATGATACCAGGTATCATTCCATGACAGAACTGGATGTTGTTGCCGAGCGGCTGGAGATGCGAGGCCTGCGCGTGACCCCGGCCCGGAGGGCAGTGCTGGCAGCGGTGCTAGAGGCCGGCCCTCACTTCACCGTGGACGACGTGTGTCAGCGAGCGCGGGGGGTAGGAAGGGCCACCGCCTTTCGAACCATGCGCCTCTTGCAGCACCTGAACGTGCTCTGCCGGGTGCTCCTGGATGACGGCAGCCTTCACTACCGCCTGAACAGGACTCACGGCCATCACCATCACCTGGTGTGCACGGGGTGCGGCCACGTTGAGGCATTCACCAATTGCGGTGTTCCTGCCCTGGCAGAGGAGGTGGCAAGACGCACTGACTACGAGATCGAAGGGCACTGGCTTGAGGTGTACGGGCGCTGTCGTGCCTGTCGTTCGCGCCCGCCTGCCGGGCGGGCAGGCCCGACGACGGGCAAAGGCGACTTGGCAGGGGGCCGGGCCGGGGGCGGGACGTGAAGAACCGGGGCGGTCCGATGGAGGAGGTAGCGGCACCCAGTCTCCAGCTCCGCGTGGAAGCCGAGGAGGCGCCGGTGCAGGTCCGCGGCGTCTGGGCCGGGTACGACAGTCACGTTGCCCTGGAGGACGTGAGCTTCAGCCTGGAGAGGGGGAGCCTGGTGGGGCTGGTGGGGCCCAACGGCTCCGGCAAGTCCACCATTCTCAAGGTTATGCTTGGCCTCCACCGACCCTGGCGTGGCTCCGTCCGTCTCTTCGGCGAGGGCCCGGCGGCGGGTCGGCGGCGCGTGGGCTACGCACCGCAGTCGGAGCTGGTGGACTGGAGTTTCCCCGTGACCGTGGAAGACGTGGTGGGCATGGGACGGATCGGGCGCCTGCCCGGACGGGCAGCCGTCCGGGCGAGCCCCTGGCGCCGACCGGACCCGGAGGACCGCCGTATCGTGGGCCGGTGCCTGGAGCGCGTACGCCTCGGTTCCCTGGCGAAGCGGCCCATCGGCGAGCTCTCCGGAGGCGAGCAGCGGCGCATGCTCATCGCCCGCGCCCTGGCCCGCGAACCGGAGATCCTGCTCCTGGATGAGCCCATGGCCGGCCTGGACGCCGCCTCCCAGCACGATGTTCTCCATCTCTTCGAGGGGCTGCGCGACGAGGGCAAAACCCTTCTCGTGGCTACCCACGACCTCTCCTGCGTGGCCGGCTGTTTCAACCTGGCCCTCCTCCTCAACCGGCGCCTGGTGGCCTTCGGGCCTCCTTCCCAGGTCTTCACCCGCGATAATCTCAACGCCACCTACGAGGCCCACCTGATCTTCCTGCCCTTCGAGGGGGCGGTGTACGCCCGCCACCACGGCCATGACTGACCTCTGGCAGTTCCTGCGGGAGCCCTTTCAGTTCGCCTTCATGCAGCGGGCCCTCCTGGCCACCCTCATGGTCAGCGTCGTCAGCGCCTGCATCGGCACCTTCGTGGTGCTCAAGGGACTCGCCTTCATCGGCGATGCCCTGGCCCATGCCTCCTTTGCGGGGGTGGCCGCGGCCTTTGTGATGGGCGGCAACATCTACCTGGGCGCGTTGATAGCGGCCCTCGTCACGGCCCTCGCCATTGCCCTCGTGGGGAGCCGGGCCCGCGTCAGCTTCGACACCGCCATCGGCATCCTCTTCGTCGGCGCCTTCGCCCTCGGCATCCTGATCATCAGCCGTCAGGCCAACTACACCGTGGACCTCTTCTCCTTCGTCTTCGGCAACGTCCTGGGCGTAGGCCGGGATGACCTTCTCCTCATTGCCCTCATGGGGCTCGTCGTCCTGCTTATGGTAGCCCTCTTCTACCGGCAGCTCCTCTTCACGGCCTACGACCCTACGATGGCCGCCGCCTCGGGAGTGCCGGTGGGCCTTGTCCAGTACGGCCTGCTGGCGATGCTAGGGGTTTCGACGGTGGTGGCCCTGAAGGCCGTGGGCATCGTCCTGGTGGTAGCTATGCTGGTGACGCCGGCAGCCACCGCCAGCCTCTTGGTGAGAAGGGTGCACTACATCATGGCCCTGGGCGCTGTCGTCGGTGCCGTCTCTTCTGTGGTGGGCTTGTACGTCTCCTACTACGCGGAGGTGGCCTCGGGGGCGGCTATCGTGTTGACGGCTACCGTGCTCTTCCTGCTGGCCTTCCTCTTTTCGCCGCGCCGGGGTCTGGTGACCGCCCTGTGGACGCCCGTACCCGGCGGCTAGGCCTCCTTGCTGCTCCTAGCATCGTAAGTTAAGCTGGTATTGGTCTCTTCTGCTCCTTTCTACTGGAGGAGGCTTCCTGTGACTGAAGGCAAACCCTCCGTCGACCGCAAGGCGCGCCTGAAGATCCCGGCCCAGGTCATGCCCAAGCAGGACCCGGCCGTCCGCATCCACAACTGGGATGAGACCTATCTACCGATCGACCTGGAGACGGCCAGGATCGAGGCCGGGCGCTGCATTCAGTGTCCGGCTGCCGCCTGTATCAAGGCCTGCCCCGTCAACAACGACATCCCCGGCGCCCTCTGGCTCCTGGAACACGGCGATGTCGTCGGCGCCGCCAACAAGTTCCGAGAGACCAGCAACCTGCCCGAGATGTGCGGCCGCCTCTGCCCCCAGGAGCGCCTCTGCGAAGGCCACTGCGTGGCGGGCAAGAACGCCAAGGCCGTGGCCATCGGGCGCCTGGAGGTCTTTGTCACCGACTACCAGCGGGAGAGATTCGGCTTCCCCACGCCGGAGCTGGCGCCGCCCAGCGGCCGCCAGGTGGCCGTCGTCGGAGCCGGACCCGCCGGCCTGGTAGTGGCGGAAGAAGTGACGATTCGTGGGCATCGCGCTACCATCTTCGATGCCTGGCCGGAGCCGGGGGGCGTTTTGTTGTACGGCATTCCCAACTTCAAGATGACGAAGCGCATCCTGCACCAGAAGGTCGACTTCCTGAAGAAGCTGGGTGTCCAGTTCGAGATGAACACCTATGTCGGGAGCGAGATCACGCTGGAGGACCTCTTCGCCGACGGCTATGACGCCGTCTTCCTCGGTCACGGCGCTGGCATCGGCAACCTGCTCGGCATCGAGAACGACGACCTGAAAGGGGTCTACATGGCCACCGACTTCCTGGTGCGGGGCAACCTGAAGCCGGAGCAATTGCCTGAGGGCCAGCGAGAGCCGGTGCACGTGGGAAAGCGTGTGCTGGTCATCGGCGGCGGCGACACCTCCATGGACTGCGCGCGCACCGCCCTCCGCCTTGGCGCCCAGGAGGTGCGCTGCATGTACCGCCGCACCGAGGCGGAGATGCCCGTCCGCACCGACGAGCGCCTCCATGCCCGTGAGGAGGGAGTCATCACCGACTTCCTGGTCGCGCCCGTCCGCTTCTTCGGCGATGAGGAAGGACGTGTGAAGGCGGTGGAGTTCCGGCGCATGCAGCTCGGCGAGCCGGACGAGAGCGGCCGCCGCCGGCCGCTCCCTATCGAGGGCTCCGAGTTCGTCGTCGAGGCCGACACGGTCGTCCTGGCCCTGGGCTACGGCGTCGACCGCATCTTCAGCGACGCTGTGCCCGGCCTGGAGGCGGACCGCCAGGGCCGCATCGCCATCGACCAGGAGACGGGTCGCACCAGTGTGCCCGGCCTCTTCGCCGGTGGCGACAACGTGAACGGCGCCGACCTGGTGGTGACGGCCCTGAGGGATGGCCGCCGCGCCGCCAGCGGCATTGACAAGTACCTGCGGTCGTTGCCGCCTATGCAGGCGGCGGCCAAGTAGGACAGTTCTGTAACATCCAAGGAGGGAGATGTACTCATGGCAGCCATTGAACTAGGCAAGGAAGCACCCGACTTCACTCTGAGAGACGAGAACAGCCAGCCGGTGCACTTGAAAGACCTGCGAGGTAGTCCCGTGGTCCTTGTGTTTTACGTCGGTGATTTCTCGTCTGTATGCACCAATGTGATGTGCGCCTATCGCGATGACTATTCTCGGTTCCAGGCCAAGGGTGCCCGAGTCTTCGGGATCAGCCGAGACAGCATCTGGGCTCACAAGGCCTTCAAGGAGAGCCTGGGGCTCACCTACGGCCTTCTCTCCGACCCCAAGGGGGAGGTGGCCCGCCTTTACGGTACGTGGAATGAAGACCTGGCTTTGGCCGAACGCCTCACGGTCGTCGTGGACAAGGATGGGGTCATCCGTTACCTGACCCGCAGCGAGCTCCTCAAGCCCCGCGACCATCGGGAGGCCCTGGCGGCTCTGGGCTAGGCAAGCAGTTGCAGGTTGCTGGCCTTGACAGAATGCATCGGCTCTTTCGAGAGGCGGCGGGTGGGTCATCCCGTAGGGGCCGAGCTTCAGCTCGGCCCAGGACAGAGCTAAAGCTCTGTCCCTACGGGTGGCTGCGGGTTGAAACCCGCGGCTTGGTGAATGCGATAGGACAAGCTGCGGGATTCAGCCCGCAGTGTTCAACCACGGGGCGCTTGTCTTGACGCCAGCTAACCTGCCCAACGCGGCCGACCTGCCTCGGGGCTACGAGCTCCCGGCGGCCCACTTCCGGCTGGGCGCCGATGACGTGCGCCGCTACCTGGAGGCTGTTGAGGACTGCTCCAACGCCTACGGGCAGGGGCCCGAAGGCCCGGCCTGGCTGCCGCCGCTGGCGGTGGCTGCGCTGGCCTTGCGCGCTATCCTGGAGCAGGTGGAACTGCCGGCGGGCGCCCTCCACGCTGGCCAGGAGGTGGAGTTCCGGCACCCCGTCCCTGTGGGCGCCTCCCTGTGCGCGCGGGCCCGGGTGGCGCAACGGTCCGAGATGCGGGGCGCCGTCATATCTGTGATTGAGTTCGATGTGGCCGAAGAGGGATCGGCCACGCTGGCCGTGGTCGGGCGGGCTACCGTCATAGCACCCCGTGGAGAGGCGCCGTCGTGAGCGTCGAAGGCGTCCCGAAGGTGCCGCCGCTGTCGCGCCGCGTCACGCAGGAAGGGATCCGGCGCTACGCCGAGGCTTCCGGGGACTACAATCCTATCCACGTCGACGAGGAGTACGCCCGTGCGACCCCCTTCGGCAGCACTATTGCCCACGGGATGCTGGTGCTGGCCTACGTCTCGGAGATGATGGCTGCTGCTTTCGGCCGCGACTGGCTGGCCGGCGGGCGCCTGAAGGCGCGCTTTCGGGCGCCGGCTCGCCCCGGCGACACGCTCACCGTCCGCGCCGAGCCCCGGCGCGCCCGCCTGCCGGACGGGCAGGCCCGCCAGATCAACGGCGAGCACGTCTTGGAGTACGGCATCGAGTGCAGCAATCAGAGGGGCGAGGCCCTGGTCTCGGGCACGGCCGAGGTCGTCGTGGGACGCTTGCGGTGAGGGCAATGGAGGAAGAAGAGCGACGCCACGTCGGCCGCGGGTGCTTCGGCTGCGGCGACCTGAACCCGAAAGGTCTGAAGCTGACCTTCCGTCTGGAGGACGGCGTCGCCGTGGCCGAGTTCGACCCCGACCCGGAGCACCAGGGCTACCCCGGCCTGATGCACGGTGGTCTGGTGGCCACCATCCTGGACGAGGCGATGGGCTGGGCGATCTACGGCAAGGGCATCTGGGCCATGACAGCCCGTATGCAGGTTCGATTCCGCCGGTCGGTGCCCTTGGACCGGCGTTTGCGGGTCAGCGCCCGCGTCACCAACCAGCGCCACCGCCTCGTTCAAGCGCGGGCCGAGCTGCATGACGAGGACGGCGCTCTGCTGGCCGAGGGCGAGGGCGCCTTCCTCCGCGTCACCCCCGAGAAGGGCCGCGAGCTCGAAGAGCTCGACCGCGCCGCCGAGGCCTCCCCCAACTCGCCCGCCTGAGGGCAAGCGACTTTCCATAAAGACGAAGGCCGGGCTTCAGCCCGGCGCCATTGCCTCGTCAGCCTGAAGGTCGTTGAGATGACAAGCCGACACATCGAGGGAGCTAAACTCCGAAGGCCAGGCTTGCCTGCCCGCCGGCAGGCGGGAGCCTGGCTGCCTCGCCAGCCTAAAGGCTGGCCTTCTTGCTGTGGAGGACGGCGCGAGGGTGTGCCGGCTGGCCTCCAGATAGCCGCCCACGCTATCATGGAAGTGAGGCCCCCTCGAGCCCAGGGTCGGGCCTCCCATCGTCGTATCTAGGCAGGACGAGTATTGGCGCGACGCATAATCCTCTACACAGGCAAGGGCGGCGTCGGGAAGACTACGGTCGCTGCGGCGACCGCCCTTCGCGCCGCCGAGCTCGGCTATCGCACCGTCGTCCTCAGCACTGACCCTGCCCACAGCCTGGCCGACGCCTTCGGCACGCCGCTGGGGCCGGAGCCCGTCCCAGTGGCGTCCAACCTCTGGGGCCAGGAGACCGACATCTACTACAACCTGAGGCGCTGGTGGGGCACCGTGCACAACTGGTTGCGGGCCCTCCTGCTCTGGCAGGGGATGGACGAGATGGAGGCGGACGAGGTGGCCGCCGTCCCCGGCATGGAGGAGCTGGCCAACCTCCTCTGGGTTAACCACCACCACGAGAGCGGCGACTACGACGTGGTGGTGGTTGACTGCGCCCCTACCGGCGAGACCCTGCGCCTCCTCAGCTTCCCCGATTCGGCCCGCTGGTGGATCGACAAGCTCCTGCCCATCCAGCGTCGCCTCTCACGGGTGCTGCGACCGGTGATGCGCCCCCTCACCAGCATGCCCGTCCCCGAGCAGGAGGTCTTTGCCGCCATCGAGGACCTGGTGCGGCAACTGGCCCGGCTACACGCTGTGCTGTCGGACCGAGAGCTGTCTTCCGTGCGACTGGTGGTCAACCCGGAGAAGATGGTGATCCGGGAGACCCAGCGCACCTTCACCTACCTGAACCTGTACGGCTACGTCACCGACGCCATAGTGTGCAACCGCGTCCTCCCGGCCGGCGTAGGTGACGGCTACTTCGCCCGCTGGAAGGAGGCCCAGGCGGGCTATGTGCGCTTCATCGACGAGGCCTTCGCGCCGCTGCCCGTCCTCAGCATCCCCCTCCTACGGGATGAGGTGACAGGACTGGAGGCCCTGCGGGAGATGGCCGGACACCTCTTCGGCGGTGACGACCCTACCCGCATCTACTACCCGACCGTGGCCCACGAGGTGCGGGCGGAGGACGGCGGCTTCGTGCTTAGCCTGGGCGCACCCTTCGCCACCAGGGACGAAGTGTCCCTGGCTCAGCGGGGCGATGAGCTGTCGGTGCAGGTGGGGGTCCACCGGCGCAACGTCCTTCTCCCCCGCGTCCTGTCCGGCCTCCACGCCACCAGCGCCCGCGTGGACAGCGGCCGCCTCAACGTCTACTTTCCCCGTCAGAAGCAGCGCTCCCGCTCCCAGCGCCACGCCAGGTCAAAGAGACCCTGAGCGAAGCGAAGGGTGACATGGCTGTCATTCTGAGTCCGCCAGAGGCGGACGAAGAATCTGTCTGTGGCAGGTTGGCGGGCCACTAGCTACGAGCGGTCTACACCTCCTCTGGCGGCTCCACCACCAGCCGCCCGCCCTCGAGGTCCACCTCTTTCACCACGTCCTCGATAGCGGGGATGAGCAGCTCCCGCGGGCCGCCGCGGACGACGTAAACATCGTTGCTCCCTGTCGACAGGATCTCGGCGACGCGGCCCAGGGAGCGGCCATCCGGCGTGCACACCTCGAGGCCGATGATCTGAAAGCGGTAGTACTGCCCCTCGGGCAGGGGCGTCAGATCGCTCTCCGGCACCTCCAGGAGGGCGCCCCGCAGTTCCTCGGCGGCGTTGCGGCTGTCGATGCCGCTGAGGCCCAGATAGACGGACCCACGGCTCCAGCGGGAGCGCTGCACCTCGTGGCGGTGGCCCTGCACCCAGAGGGCGGCGCCGCGCTGGAAGCGCTCTGGGAAGTCGGTGAGAGGCTGTACCTTGAGGTCGCCGCGGACACCCCACGGGGTGGCGATCTGCCCCACGGCCACGTAGCCTGGAGTGCCAGTCTGGGGCGGCCTCCGGCGGGGGCGCGGGGCACGGGGCCGGCGGGTGGGACCCTCAGGCAAGGCGCCGTTCCATGCAGATGGCTGTCTCGGGGCAGACGGAGGCGAACTCCACCGACGCCTGTACGGCGGGTGACGCCTGCTGCCGGGGGACGCGCCGGAATTGGAAGCGGAGGAAGTACTCGGACGCGGTCTCGGTGAGCAGGAAGACCTGTCGCAGGCCGAGGCGACGGGCCTCTCGCAGGGCCAGGCGGGTGAGACGGGTTCCGAGGCCCCTGCCGCGGTAGTCCGGATGCACGGCGAGGGAGCGCAGAAGACTGTCTGGACCGTAGCGTTCGAGCCCGACGCTGCCCGCCAGGTGGCCTTGGTCAAGCGCCACTAGGAAGGCGTCCAGGTGGTCGGCCACGCCGTCGAAAGGCAGGCTGCAAAGGCAGAGCAGATCCCGCAGCGCGGGGAGGTCCCCCGGGCGGGCCTGCCTGACGGATAGGCGGCCGCGGTGGAGGCGCGGCGTGCTCGCCACAGGCCCCCTCCGACTAGTCTCCGATCTCCAAGATGGCGCGCTGGCCCCGCTTGACGGCGGCCACTTTCAGGAGGGTGCGCATAGCCTGGGCGATGCGGCCCTGCTTGCCGATGACTTTGCCCATGTCGGGCTCCGCCACCTGGAGGTGCAGCACTATGCGGTCGCCCTCCCGTTCCTCCGTGACCTGCACCTCCTCGGGGCTGTCCACCAGCGACTTGGCCATGTACTCGATGAGCTCTTTCATGCCGTCCATGGTGGTCAGGAGGACGCCTTTTCGGGCTTCTCGAGGATGCCCTTGCGAGCGAGGAGCTTGGCGGCCGCCTCGGAGGGCTGGGCACCGCGACGGAGCCAGCTCAGGGCCTTCTCCTCGTCGATCTCCAGGGTGGCGGGCTCGGTCAGGGGATTGTAGCGGCCGATGACCTCCACAGAGGCGCCGTCCCTGGGCGCCTTGGAGTCAGCCACCACCAGGCGATAGATGGGCTGCTTTTTCTTTCCTACCCGCCGCAGTCTGATTCTTAGCAAGTTCTCACCTCCGAAGGTGTACAGAGTCGGGGTCTAGCGGAAAAGACGGGCCATGTCCCGGCGGCTGGACATGGACTCAATGAGCTTCTTCGCCTGCCGCCACTGGTTCAAGAGCTGGTTTACGTCCTGGGGCGTGGTGCCACTGCCCCGGGCAATGCGGCGCCGCCGGCTGCCGTCGATGATCTGAGGGTTATGGCGCTCCTGCGGCGTCATGGAATGAATGATGGCCTCCATCTTCTTGAGCTGCGACTCGTCTATGGCCTCGGCGGCCAGTTGACGGCGGGCGGTGCCCAGGCCGGGGATCATCTCCAGGACCTGACTGAGAGGGCCCATGTCCCTTACCCGCTGGAACTGGAGAAGGAAGTCCTCCAGGTCCAGGGAGCCGGTGCGCAGTTTGCGCTGCATGGCTCGCGCTTCGTCCTCGGTCACCATCTCGCGGGCCTTCTCCACCAGACTGAGGACATCGCCCATGCCGAGGATGCGCGAGGCGAAGCGATCCGGGTGGAACGGCTCCAGGGCGTCCGTCTTCTCGCCTGTGCCGATGAACTTGATGGGCAGCCCGGTGACGGCCCGAATGGAGAGGGCGGCGCCGCCCCGGGCATCGCCGTCCATCTTGCTGACGATGAAGCCGGTGACGCCGAGGGCCTGGTGGAACTCCTGGGCGACGTGGACGGCTTCCTGGCCGGTCATGGCGTCCACCACCAGGAGGACCTCGCTGGGGGAGAGGTGGCGCTCCAGGTCCGCCGTCTCGGCCAGCATCTCCTGATCCACCTGCATGTGCCCGGCCGTGTCCACCACGAGGAAGGTGGCGCCCAAGCGGCGCGCCTCGGCCAGCGCCTGGCGGGCCAGGTGGCCGGGGTCGCCGGCGCCGTCGCCGCCGAAGACGGGGATGCCCAGTTGGCGCCCCAGGGCCTGGAGCTGCTCCCTGGCGGCCACCCGGTAGGGGTCGGCGGCCAGCAGCAGGGGCCGCGCGCCCCCCTTGCGGAGGTGGAGGGCCAGCTTGGCGGCGGTGGTGGTCTTGCCGGAACCCTTCAGACCCACCAGCAGGACCGCGCTGGGCGGGTGAGGCGCCGACTTCAGGGTGCTCTGGCTGTCGCCCAGTATGTGGACGAGCTCCTCCTGCACGCTGGCGATGACCTGCTGCGGGCCGGTCAGGCTGCGCAGGACCCCGGCGCCCAGGGCCCGTTCACGGACGCTGCCGATGAACTCGCGCACCACCTTGAAGTTGACGTCAGCCTCCAGGAGAGCGATGCGCACCTCCCGCATGGCTTCGTCCAAGTCCTTCTCGGTGATGCTGCCGTGGCTGCCGAGCCGATGGAAGGCGGACTGGAGCTTCTGGGTTAACGCTTCGAGCATGGGTATTCCTAGGGCTCAATTCTAAGTCCCGCCCCGAATCCCAGTCAACGACTGCGGGCAGAGGTTAGGGCAGGATAAGCCTGCCGCCGCCGGGCGGCTGCTGTTGCTGCGGCGTCTCCGGGGCCGGTGTCGTCGGTCCCGCCTGCCCCGAAGGCGGCGGCAGGCCGGCGCCCTCGGCCACCTTCATCACCTGCTCCAGCAGCATGCGCTCGTCCATGGCCCCTACCACCAGCGTCTGCTCGTTGAGGACGGTGGTGGGGACGCCGCGCACCTGGTAGCGCTGGGCCAGGCGGGGGAACTCGCTGATCTCGACGACCTCCGCCTGGATGTGGGTGCTTTCCAGGGCCATCTTGTGGGCGGCACGCGCCACAACCGGACAGTGCGGACAGGTGGGCGTGACCAGGACCTGGATGGCAACGTCCTGCTTCAGCCTCTTGAGCCGCCTGACGGTGTCCTGGGCGAGATCGACCTTCCCTCGTGAGGCGTCCACGATGTCGTCGATGAGGCCGGGGAACTCGTGGCCGGAGGGGATGCCGTAGAACTTGATAGCCCGGTTGGCCGGTCCGCGGATGACGATGCCGGGTATCTTGTCCACTCTCAGGCGTGACGCCGCCTCGCGGGCCTCCGCGAACTCGTGCGCCGTGAGCTTGATCTTGTCGCTGAGGGCGTCCAGCTCCTCCAGCATCTGGCGCACGTCATCGCAATAGGCGCACTCCTCGCGACCGGGAACGTAGAGCGGGCTGGCGCGCTGCGTGAAGTAATCGATGCGCACCGGGCCCACCAGCTCCCGGGCGAACTTCTCCTTGATGTACTCCTGCTCTCGAAGCGGTATCACGGTTCGACCCCTTATCGCGGTTCTAGGACGAAGGCGGTGGGTTCTCGCTCTCCAGCCGTCGCCAGACGACGTACAGGCGCTGGAGGACGGTGAAGACGGTGAGGACGGCCAGCACCCAGAGGGCGATGCGCATCTGATCGACCAGCAGCCCCAGGCCCAGGACGATGACGCGCTCCGGGCGGGTGAATATCCCCTCCGTCAGCTTCAGACCCGCGGCCTCGGCCCGCGCCCGCACGTAGCTCACCATGATGGACCCGACGACGGCGATGAAGGCGAGCACCACCTCCTGGCGGTGGCCGCCCTCGCTGAAGTGGAAGAGGACGCCGCCCAGCACCGCTGCCTCCCCCAGCCGGTCGAGGACAGAGTCGAAGACGCCGCCGAAGGCGGTGACGCGACCGGTAGCGCGGGCCAGGGCCCCGTCCAGGAGGTCCAGGGCCGCCGCCGCCAGCACCACGAGCCCCCCGATGAGGAAGTAGCCGCCGGCCACCAGGGCCGCCGCACCCAGGCTGCCGGCCAGCCCCAGAGCGGTGAGGGCGTTAGGCGTGAGGCCCGTGCGGGCCACGGCCAGGGCCACCGGGTCTATGAAGCGCCGGGGCAGCGAGTGAGGCAGGAGGGTGAACGTCTTGCCGCGCGTGACAGGCCCCTTCACTGGTTGACGGCCGCCGTCAACGGCGACAGGCTCGACTGCTTCTCGTAGCGCAGGCGCTCGTAGTAGGAGAGGACGCGCTGGGAGATGCGCTCCCAGCTAAACTCTGGCGCCCGCTGCCGTCCCCGCTCCCCCATCGCCTGACGCAGGTCCGGGTCGCGCAGGAGCTGGAGCAGGGCTTCGGCCAGGCCCTCGGCGTCGTTGGGCAGGACGAGCAGGCCCTCGACACCGTGGGTGAGGACGCCGCCATAGCCATCGATGTTGCTGGCCACGATGGGCTTGCCGGCGGCCATGGCCTCCAGCAGCACGATGCCCTGGCTCTCGTTGCCGGTGGCCGGGGCGCAGAAGACGTCGGCCGTGCGGTGATAGCGGGGCAGCTCCTCGTAGGGGGCGTAGCCGGCAAACACCACGTCCTGGAGGCCCGCTTCCCGTACCGTGCGCTCGTAGCCCCGCTTGAGGCGGGTCTCTGGCCCGACGATGATGAGGCGCGTCTCGGGCATCTCCTCCTTCACCCGCACGTAGGCCCGCAGGAGGTTGGCGACCCCCTTGCGCTTCTCCAGCCGGCCCACGAAGAGGATGTTCAGCTTGCCGTCGCAGTACTCGGGCAGGGGCTCCGCTGGCGCCGAGAAGTGACCCACGTCGACGCCGTTGGGGATGATGTTGTAGTAGCCGGGGAAGTAGCGGCTCACCAGGCGCATGGCTGGGAGGGAGACGGCGATCTTGCCGTCCAGGTTTCGGAACCAGCGGCGCAGCACCCGTCGCCCGTAGGCGTACCAGCGGCTGCCGCCGCCCTCCTTGGCGGCGTGGAAGGTGGCGACGTTGGTCGTCTCCGAGAAACGTAGGAACTGGACGGGCAGAAAGGGGACGAAGGGCTCGTGGATGTGGACCACGTCGAAGTTCTCTGACGCCAGCACCCGCTTCACCTGAGGGGCCAGCCGCAGGGAGAGGGCGATGCGGGCCACCGAGCCGCTGGCCGGCACCCCAATGGGCCGCCCGATGCGGATCACGTTCTCGCTCAGGCTGAGCGACCGGCGCTGTGAGCAGGGCGCTACTATGCGCACCTCGTGGCCCATGCCCTCAAAGTTCTCGGCCAGGTGCTGGATGTGGGAGTTGACGCCGCCCGGCACCGTGAAGTCGTACGGCGAGATAAGGCCAATCTTCATGTCGGCACGAACCGTCTGACGAAGCTGGCGACGGTGCGGCGCCAGCCCATCTTGCGCGGCGTCACGAGGAAGCCCCGCACCTGTTGCCGCGCCACCTGCCCCAGCCCGATCTCTGTGAGGCTGGGGTGATGGCCTTCGACGCCCTGAGTGGTGCGGGACAGGATGGCCTGCCGCAGGTCTTCGGCGCCTTGCCCCTCGAAGAGGGTATAGGCGCTGCCGATCACGGCCAGGAAGTGGGCGTCGCTGCCGCCCACCGCCGCCAGATGGTAGCGCTCCTCGTTGAGACGGCGCGCCTTCTCGATGCTGACACGGGCGCCGGCGCTCTGGTCCGCCACCTCGATGCCGTCGAAGTAGATGCCGTCCCGCCCATCGCGGAGGATGCGCTCGATCTTGCGCTGGCCGATGCTGCGCGTGAGCCAGCTCATGGGGTGAGGGATGACGCAGAGCCCGCCCTGCCTGTGCACGGCCTCCAGGGTCTCCGCCAGGGGCCGCAGGCTCTCGACGGGCTCCTCCAGGTAGAGAGCCAGCAGGTGTCCCTCCAGGGTCGTCACCTCGGCGCCCGGCACCACCTCAAAGCGGTAGCTGCCGCGAGCGCACATCTCGTGGGCCTCCAGGCCCGGTCGCAGGTCGTCGTGCTCGGTGACGGCGATGACCGTCAGGTCCGTGTTCTGCTGGACGTGGTCCAAGAGCTCCGGCAGGTCGGCCATGCCGTCGCCGCGGGCGGTATGGATGTGCAGATCGGCTTTGCCCAAGGCTTATCGTTTCCCAACTCAACGCCGTCCGGAAGCGGAGAGTTAACTATCCCTGGCACCCTCATTGTACCGCAAGCGAGGCACTGGCGGGCACACCTCTCAGCCGTTGGTGCCCTCTTGCCCCCAGACGGGCTCCAGGACCGTCCACTGGCCGGGGTCTCGGCGCAGATACTCCTCAAAGCGGGCCAGGATCTTCTCCGTGATGGCACGCACGTCGTGCTCCTCGTCGCCGGTGCGCTCCAGAGACAGCGGCGGCTCGACCCAGACCTCGTTGCGGCCGGGCCCCCGTCTGTGGCTGAAGGCCGGCACGACCTGGGCACCGGTGTGCACCGCCAGCATGGCGGCGCCGACGGGAAAGCGGGCTGGGCGCCCGCACAGCGGCAAAAGCTGGCCCGTCTTCTGTATGTCGCGGTCGCAGAGAATGACCACGAGCCCGCCCTGACGCAGGTAGCGGAGGGCCCCCTTGACGGAGGACATGCTCACCGGTCGGTAGATGTGCCCGTGGGTGGAGCGAAGACGGTGGGTGAGGTCCGAGAGCTGCCGGGGCTGAAGGGGCTCTGTGAGCACGTAGGCGTAGATGTCGGCGGCTGCCAGGGCCTGCACGGTCAGCTCTGTGTTGCCGTAGTGAGCGCTGACCGCCACCACGCCCTTGCCCTGGGCGAGGGCGTTCTTTAGGTTTTCCAGTCCGTGAACGTTCAAGTCCTGCTCCAGCAAGCGGTGGGGATCAATGCGGGGCAGGCGGATGAGGTCGGCGTAGTAGCGGGTGATGTTGCGGAAGACCTCGCGGGCTGCCCGGGACACCTCTTTCTCGCTGGCGTCCGGCCCCAGCACGTGGCGCATGTTGTCCTTGACGTTACGGCGGAGGCCGCCTTGGAACGGGTATGACAAGTCGGCAACGGCCCTGGCGATGGCGTAGGCGGGCCATACAGGGAGCCAACCCAGGGTCTTGTACACGACTAGGAGGGCAACGTACTTCCACATGGGCACGCCATGTTCGGGCAGGCTGGTGGCGATTCAGGCTTTCCGGGCGAGCACGCGCTCAGGCTCTTGCGCCGGTTGGGACGCTGGCCACATGGGCCGGAACATGAACCATTGGTCGGGGTACTGGCGGATGAAGCGCTCCAGGGACGACATGGTCTGCTGGGTGAGCTCTCGGACGTCCTGCTCCTCGTTCCCGCTGGGCTGGAAGCGCACGTCGAAGTCCAGGATGGGCCGGATCAGTTCGTCGTGGCCCGGCTCCCGAGCCAGGACGGCGGGGATAACGCGGGCGCCTGTGCGAAGAGCGAGGCGGGCGGGCCCAGCCGGCACTTCGGCGAGGGCGCCGAAGAATTCCACCTCCACGCTGGCCCCCGGCGCCGGCACATCGATGAGCAGGGCCAGGATGTCGCCCCGCCGCAGGGCTCGCAGCACGCCGGGCCCCACGCGCTCCATGGGTATGATGTTCACCCCCAAGTGGCGCCGATAGCCCTGCACCAGGTCGTTCATCTGGGGCAGCTCAAAGGTCTCGGCGATGGCGTCCACGGGGTAGCCGTAGACGGCGAGGCCGGCAGCTCCCATGTCCCAGTTGCCAAAGTGGAGGGTAACGAAAATGATCCCCTTACCCTCGGCCACGGCAGCGTTAAAACGCTCGAAGTCGTCAAAGACGATGCGGCGCCGGATGTCCTCGGGCGACATGGTGTAGAAGTGGATGAAGTCCACCACGTACTTGGAGAAGTTCCGAAGGGAGCGCCGGGCTACCCGGCCCAGCACCCGCCGGTCGCTGGTGCCCAGCACGCGGGAGAGGTTCTGGTAGAGGGCGCGGCGCCCGCTCCCGTAGAAGAGGTAGCAGATGTCGGCGATGATGGGGGCCACGAAGTAGCCCACCCGCACGGGGAAAGGGCGGCCGATGAAGATGATAAGCCGGAAGATCCAGTAGACGATACGGTGGACGAGCACGCTACCCCTTAGCGATGAACTTCTCGACCATGACGCGGGCCTGGTCGTCGGTGAATTGCCGGGGCGGCGACTTCATGAAGTAGGCGGAGGGGGCGATGAGGGCGCCGGCGGTGCCCCGGTCCAGGGCCAGCTTACAGCAGCGGATGGCGTCGATGACCACCCCCGCCGAGTTGGGGCTGTCCCAAACCTCCATCTTCACCTCCACGTTCAAGGGCACATTGCCGAAGGTGGTCCCCTCCATGCGGATGTGGCACCACTTGCGGTCCAGCAACCAGGGGATGTAGTCGCTCGGGCCCACGTGGACGTCGCCCGCGGGCAGCTCGTAGTCCAACTGGGAGGTGACAGCGCTGGTCTTGGAGATCTTCTTGGACTCCAGCCTTTCCCTTTCCAGCATGTTGAGGAAGTCGGTGTTGCCGCCAAAGTTGATCTGATAGGTGCGGTCCAGGCGCACACCGCGGTCGCGGAAGAGTCGGGTCAGCACCCGGTGGACGATGGTGGCCCCTACCTGCGACTTGATGTCGTCGCCGATGATAGGTAGCCCCCGCTCCTCGAAGCGTCGCTGCCAGTACTGCTCCCGGGCGATGAAGACCGGAATGCAGTTGACGAAGCCGCAGCCCGCCGTTAGTACCTGCTCTACGTACCACTTGGTGGCCTCCTCTGCCCCCACGGGAAGGAAGTTGACCACCACGTGGGTCTCGGTCGCCTTCAGTATGCCGACGATGTCTTCGGTGGGGCCTGGAGCCTTGGTGATGATCTGCGAAAGGTACTTGCCCAGGCCGTCGTGGGTCATGCCGCGGGAGACGCGGACGCCCAAAGGGGGCACGTCGGCGAAGCGATAGGTGTTGTTGGGAGGCGTGTAGATAGCCTCGGACAGGTCCTTGCCCACCTTGTTGGAGTCGATGTCGAAGGCGGCCACGAAGTTGATGTCGCCCACGTGGTAGCCGCCCAGGTTAACGTGCATTAGGCCGGGAACAAGGGTTTTCTCGTTGGCGTCCCGGTAGAAGTGGACGCCCTGCACCAGCGCGGAAGCGCAGTTGCCTACCCCAATGATGGCGACGTTGATCTTTCCCAGGGTACCGCGGGCTTCCTTCACGGCCGCTCTCCCATTGGCATTCGGCTTCCCACGCCTGCCCCCCAGGGGCGGCCAGACGGTCGACCGTCGGGGCGCATCCGCCTCTAATAGAAGCAGACCGGCTGCCGACAGGGGGCAACAGCTTCCGGGCGAGAGGAGAGCGCGGAGCAGAGATGCCCTGCGCCCTCGAATCTGCTGCATTCTAGCAGGTGCTATGGCCGCCAGCAAGGGAAAGCACAGTGATGATGGTAGGCCCTCGTTGACCAGGGACGCAGCGAATGAGAGACTACTTGTGAACCCGCCGGGGGCAGACCGGCCCGGCGGGTTCTCTATCACCCATGCTTGCTCTACTGGCCATCTTCGGCACCTCCTTCGTAGTGTCCCTTTCCGGTGCGTTGGCACCCGGGCCTCTGTTTACGCTCACCGTCCGTGAGACGCTCCGACGCGGCTTCTGGGCAGGGCCCGTAGTCAGCGCCGGCCATGCCATCATCGAGTTGGCCCTGGTCATCGGCCTGGCCGTGGGGCTGAAACAGTTTTTGGAGGACGAGGGCCCGGTCACAGCCGCCATCGCCTTGGCCGGGGGTGCCTTCCTCCTCTGGATGGGCTACGGGATGGTGCGGAGCGTGCCCCGCCAATCGCTGAGCCTGGGGCGTGAGAGCCTAGCTCTGGCTGTGATCGGCGGCGACGCGGAGCCTACGCCGAACGTCCGTCGGGGATACGGGGCGAGGGTGCTGGCTGCCGCCGCCGGTAACGACCAGACCCCGGCCTCGCCGCAGGTCGGGGCCATGGCCCTGGTCCTGGTCCCGGCCGGGGCGCTGGTTAGCATCTCCAACCCCTACTGGGCCATCTGGTGGGCCAGCGTGGGGGTGGCCTACATGTCGGAGTCCCTGGAACAGGGAGCGGCCGGCGTAGCCTCCTTCTTCACCGCTCACGTCCTCTCCGACTTCGCCTGGCTGACGCTGGTGGCCTTCGTCCTCGCCACCGGAAGGCGCATCATGAGCCGCGCCGTCTACCGGGGCATCCTGGCGGCCTGTGGCCTCTTCCTCCTCGTTCTGGGAGGCTACTTCCTCTACTCTGGCGTCAGCTTCCTGCGCTAGCCTTGTGAAAGCGAAGCCCCGGCGCTTGCCCGACGCCGGGGCCGAAGAGTGAAGGAACCCGCCCTACTTCTCGACGGGATAGCCCGCCTTGATCCAGGCCTCGGTGCCCCCCTCCACGTTGTGGAGACGGGTAAGGCCGGCCGCCGCCGCCATCTCACAGGCCAGGGCGCTACGCTGCCCCACGGCGCAGACAAAGATGATGTCCCGATCACGGCTCAGCTCCTCACGACGGGCGAAGACGCTGTTCACAGGGATGCGCTCGGCGCCGGGGATGTGCCCGTTCTGGTACTCTGAGCTCTCCCGCACGTCGATGACCTGGGCATCGCCGTTCTCCATCATGTGCTTGGCCTCGTCGGCGCTGAGATGGGTGAACGGCTCCCGCGGATCCTTGTGGGCCATGCTGCCCCTCAAAGAATGTAGAGTTACTTAGGTTATTTTATCAGCAAACCCGCCGGGACGCCACGGCTTTCGGCGTGCGGGGAGCGCGTTTGGTCGGGCGCTAGGTTGTCCTCTCGAGGCTCTCTTGGGGGGTGGGGGTCGGCGCCTCGGCGGGGGCGCGGAGGTAGAAGATGTCCTGGAAACGCAGGCCCAGCAGCCACATGGCGATGAGGCCCGTGAGGCTCACCCAGAGAATGTTAAGAATGTGGGTAGCGATGGCATAGCCTCCGGCCAGGGAACGCGTCACTCCCAGGACGGCCACAACCTCGGCCATTGCCACCTCGTAGGGCCCGACGTTGGAAGGCGCCATGGGTATGGAGATGACCATGTTGACCACGATCATGATCACCAGGTAGGACCCGAAGGAGAGGTCCAGCCCGAAGCCGAGGCCGAAGAGCCAGAACATCAGTCCCTCCAAGAGCCAGCCCACTAAGGAGAGGGCTGCCACCTGGCTGCCGATCCAGGGGTGGCGCAGGGCCGCTAGGCCCTCCACGAAGGGTGGCAGGATATCAGCGATGGCCAGGCGCACCCTTTCCGGCAGCCAGCCGAGCCAGCGGCCCGGCCTCCAGCCCTCGGGGACCGAGATGTGGGCGCCGAAGGTGGCCAGCAGCAGGCCGGTCGCCACAGCCCCGATCATTGCCCAGATGAAATCGTTTAGGGTCTCCGGCACGTCCAGCAGCGCTATCCCGACCAGGGCCAGGACGGCAAAAGTGACCCCGTCGAGGAGCGACTCGGTAACGAAGACACTGGAGGCGAGGCCGGAGCGGGAGATACCGTGGCGCTGGGCCGGCACCTGCACCCGCAGCACGTCGCCCAGGCGGAGGGGGAGGATGTTGTTCGCCATGTTCGATACCAGCAGGGTGCCGAAAAGGGTACCCACCGGCGGTTGGCCCAACCGTGCGAGCATCAGCCGCCAGCGGACGGCGAAGATCAGCTTGGCCAGGGTAAAGAGAGCGAGGGCGGGCAGGACGTAGATATAGTTCACGTGGGTGAGAGTCTTCAGGGCGGCGCCGATGTCCACGCGCCAGACCAGGAACCCTACCAGGCTGCCGCTGATGGCCAGCCGCAGCAGCAGGCGCCGCTGGGCGTATACGGGCTCCCAGAGGCTAGAAAAAACGCTCACAGCGCCCACAAACTACCACATCATCCCGCCTCTGCAAACTGCTTGTGGATTTGCTGCAAGCTGCTGGGCCGGAAACCCCGGTACAACCGCAGCAGAACTGCAAGCAGAGGTATGTTTGAAGGGCGTTCTCCTGTCATGGGGCCGGACAGGCGGGGCGCCGGCCCTACCCGGCGGGTGTATAATCCGTACCGCGATGGAGACCAACATCATCTACTGCGGCGACAACCTGGAGGTCATGCCGAAGTACATCCCGGACGAGTCGGTTGACCTCATCTACATCGATCCGCCCTTCAACACGAGCCGTCAGTACGAGGTGTTCTGGGGAGAGGCCCAGGAGCGTCGGGCATTCGAAGATCGCTTCGGGGATGCGATGACCTACCTCGACTGGATGCGGCCCCGCATCCGGGAACTACACCGCGTGCTCAAGCCAACTGGCGCCTTTTACTACCATTGCGACTGGCACGCCTCCCACTACATCAAGGTCGAGCTTGACCGCGTCTTTGGGTTCGACAACTTCCGCAACGAGGTCGTTTGGGAGCGCACCACTGGCCGCAAGGGTGGCAGGCAGTTTGGTCGTGCCCATGATGTGGTTCTCTTTTATACCAAGTCCGACAAGTACACGTGGCATCGGCAGGTCGTGCGGCAGACGCTGGAGACGGTACGCGGGCATGACCTCCTTACCGATGCAGACGGCACGGTGTGGCGCCTCTCTGACCTCAGTGGCGCAGGCCAGGGGCCGCCAAGGAGATTTGGCGACCGCGTAATACCGCCGCCTCGCGGACGCCACTGGCAGTATGACCAAGAAGGAATCGATGAGCTTCTGCGGGCAGGCAGGATCGTCCTCTCGCGTGGCGGGCAACCGAGGCTAAAGACCGGGCTAGATGAGCTTGCAGGCGTTGCGGTTCGAGACGTGTGGACAGATATAAGGCCCGTCAACTCTGCCGCTGTCGAACGGCTAGGTTATCCGACCCAGAAGCCTCTGGCGCTGCTCGAAAGAATCGTCAAGGCTAGCTCTGACGAAGGACAGGTCGTCCTAGATGCCTTCTGCGGTTGCGGCACGACCGTTGAGGCCGCCGCCAAACATAAGCGCCGGTGGATCGGTATAGACTTCTCACCCACTGCCTGCCGCGTCATAGCGGAGCGACTTGAGAAGCGGCTGGGGTTGAAAGAGGGCGTAGACTTCGCACTTAGGGACATGCCCAAGACGCCTGACCAGTTACGCCGCATGCCCCCATTTGAGTTCCAGAATTGGGCTGTCGTGGCCCTTGGTGGCATCCCGAACAAGGTGAAGGTAGGGGACTACGGGATCGACGGCAGGTTGTACCTAGCCGATATCCAGAAGGAGCATCGGGGTGACTTCACGGAGATGCTCGATCGCTGGTATCCCATCCAGGTCAAGCAGAAAGACAAGGTAGGCAGGCCGGACATTGATAACTTTGAGACTGCCATGCGCCGCGACAAGAGGCTGCGCGGCTACTTCATCGCCTTCGGATTCAGCACCGACGCCACCAAGGAGATCAAACGGGCGAACCGCGAAGACGGCCTGGACATCGTGCCCATCACCGTCAAGGAGCTTCTGGACCACGAGAGGGTCGCTGTTTAGCTGGCAATCAGGGGAACGCCCACCGCTGCTCTAAGGCGACAGGAACCGGGCGGCACCGGAACGGCGGCCTTCATCTTCTGGGCTTCCACAGCGAAGATATCCATCTGGGCTCTAGGGGTTGGCTGCGTTCGGCTCGTACACAGCTCGTCTACAGTCATGTGCCGGGACATGGCCAACTGGAAAGGGCGTTCGTTGATCAAATGAACGTGGCCGCAGATCCGCGAGACTTCTGCGATACGTTCTTTCAGCGCCACGCCGTTTACCAAGACCTCCCAGTCCTCTCCTATTTGCTCGAAGAGACGGCGCAGACCCCGGATTCCCCACGCCCAATCACGCTTTCGGTTCAGTGTTGCAAGATCGATCGAGAAGGCCCGCGATCCCGGCCAACCCCGAAGGAAGCTGGCCCAATCATCGATATCCCGCTGCGGGAGATACCAGGAGACATTGAGTAGGGTTGGTACGCCTGCCTCCACCAGCAACTCGAACATGCGAAGCGACCTCGCGATGTTATACCGGTGCTCGAGTCGTGTGTCGCCATCCCAGAGCGAGAAGTCCGGCACCGTGACGAGGTCGTAACCCGCGCCAGATACCGCCTTCACGAGTTCGCGACGCTTGCCCCACAAAAGCTCTAGGATGTTGTCCAAGTGGAACGATGTCACGATGAGCATGGTATCCGGCGGTGCCCCCAGGATGCCTTTCATCTCGCCCGCCGTCAGGACTCGCCTTGAACCCGTGATGCGTTCAATTGGGACGGCCAGGGCCTGGCACTTTGGAGACTCGAAGCCTTGCCGGGGCTGCACTCTCGGAATGTAGACTGGAAGTGGGGGAAGCGGCAGTTGCGTCTCGCGCACCCAAACACGGATATCAAGACTCCGGCATTCCCACAGGCGCTCTGTGAGATCTGGCCGGAGTGGGTGCATAATGTCCCGGCCCCCTTGTTCAAGGAGTCTGGGCTCATTGTCGCACCCGAACTCCGTTGCCCCCTCGTCACAGAGGTAATGCGCGGGACAGGTTGCGCAATGTCGACAAGGGTCCAACCTGAACTGGAGACCCTCAGCCATCGTACCCCGGTGAGATACTAATCGCCCCTCGTTAGCTCTGCCTCGAAACGGTCAGAAAAGACCCCCGTCACCCGGCCCCGGTATCGCTCCCCCTGCTCCAGGCATCTCGCCAGTGTCGCTGAACCAGGATGGGAACTCAGCACTGGAGCGACTCTGCCAGCGACCACTAGCTGTGGGCGGCCCCCGGCCAGCGTCAAGGACACTGCCTGTCCAACCATCGAAGGATCGAGGGTGGCTTGACCCTCAACTACAACCTGGTCTGGGCACCCTTCCGGTGCGCCCCCCATCACGCCCGTTGTTACCGGAGACTTGTGCGGGATCGGCTGCGTCGGCGGACGTCGTATCCATCTCTTTAGTCCCATCTTCGTTTTTCCTCCTTGCCAGATTCCAGAAGACTCGACAGGAGCCGTGCCTCAGAAAAGCGATGGGGGCTCACCCTCTGGACGAGCCCCCTCTTGATGATTGCGCAGCGGGTTAACCCGATACGTTCTCTTTCTTCAGGGGACAGAGCCCCTCATACGTAGGGACTCGCCCCGATAGTTTTCGCAGCCGACCTCCTTGCGTACTCCGAAGCCCGGCCTCGATTCAGCTTGTTTGCCCAAGTGCCGCACTCAACCTGCGGCTAGCACTCTCCTCCTTTGACTGCTAACGTACTCGGCTTCACTATAGCAGACCTTGAAAGGATGTCAAGAGAGTAGGCGGCTTCCTAGTTCCAGGGCACGACTTGCTCGGCTGTCGATGCCTCCTCCTCGTGCTGCGCCAAGCGGGAGGGCCGCCCTGGAGGGCGGCCCCCTTCGCGCTGCGGCTACTCACGCGGCGCTAGCTGTTCGCTTCGGCCACCTCCCACTCCTCCACCTGCACCGGCTCCTCGGCGGTGGCTGCTGGCTGCACCGGCGCGTCAAGCTTCCACCACCACAGTCCCGCCCCGCTCGTCCCACCAGGCAGGGGAGTCAACGCCAGGCTTGCACGGGCTTCCCTTCTTGTAGCGTACGCCTTACCATACGGGCATCATCGAGGGCCGGGCGATGGACCGTCCGCCTAGTGTGTCGGTGCCAGGAGTCGGCCGGGAGGGGAGACAAGGATGACGACGGTGAAGGACCCCGTCTGCGGCATGGAGATCGACCCCAAAGATGCAGCGGCTACCTCCGACTACGAGGGCACCACCTACTACTTCTGTGCCATCGCATGCAAGGAGCGGTTCGACGCCGAGCCGGCGAAGTTCCTGGGTGCCGCCGAAGAGGCGCCCACCGAGGCGCCGGCGGCGCCCGCCTCCGAAGCGCGGAAGTGGTGGCAGTTCTGGCGGCGGTAGCGGGGTGTTGACAAAGCCAGGCGGGCTACTCGTGGTTCGACAGGCTCACCACGAGCGGAATCCAAGGACCGCTCGCCCTGAGCCTGTCGAAGGGCGAGCGGCGACTTCTTCGGCAGCCTGCTAGCCGCTCCTGATGTCACAGCGAGCATATGATGGCTGAACCTTCCGCCTCCACTCGCCCCTACGTGTTCGTCACCCGCGAGCTGCCTGGAGACGCCGTCCAGAGGCTGCGCTCCGCCGCCCAGGTGGAGGTCTGGCCCGACCAGGAGCCCCCACCTCGAGAGGAGGTCCTGCGCCAGGCCGCCCGCGCCGACGCTCTCCTTACACTTCTCACGGATCGCGTCGACGCCACCCTTCTGGATGGCGCTCCCCGGCTCCGTATCGTCGCCAACATGGCCGTGGGCTACGACAATATCGACGTGGCGGCCGCCACCGCCCGCGGTGTGCTGGTGGCCAACACCCCCGGCGTCCTCACGGAGACCACCGCCGATTTCGCTTTCGCCCTGTTGCTGGCGGCGGCGCGCCGGGTGGTGGAGGGCGACCGTCTGGCCCGCAGCGGCGGCTGGCGCACCTGGCATCCCTCCTTCCTGCTGGGGCGAGACGTGTACGGCGCCACCCTGGGCATCGTTGGGCTGGGGGCCATCGGGCGGGGCGTGGCCCGCCGAGCCCGCGGCTTCGCCATGCGCCTCCTCTACTTCGACAGCCAGCGCCGGCCCGATCTGGAGGCGGAGCTGGACGCCCGCTTCGCGCCTCTGGATACGCTCCTGCAAGAGGCCGACTTCGTGAGCCTGCACGTGCCCCTCACCACCGAGACCCGCCACCTGATCGGCCGCCGCGAGCTGGGTCTCATGAAGCCCAGCGCCATCCTCATTAACACCTCGCGGGGCGGCGTCGTCGATCAGCAGGCCCTTTGCGAGGCCCTCCGCTCCCGCAGCATCGCTGGTGCGGGCCTGGATGTGGCCGAGGTGGAGCCGGTGCCGGCCGGTGACCCCCTCCTGGACCTGGACAACCTGACGTTGACGCCACACGTCGCCAGCGCCAGCGTCGCGACCCGCGCCCGGATGGCGGATATGGCGGCGGACGCCATTCTCTGCGTTCTGCGCGGAGAGAAGCCCGCCAACCTTGTCAACCCTCAGGCAGCGTCTAAGTAGCATCCCCTAAACTCGCTGGCAGAATCCGCGTCAGGAGCACACTCTTGCCAAGAGGGTGCTCGTGGGACTATGCTGCGCAGGTGGTGGCGGGCTAGGCTTCCATCGACCGGGACAGGGGTTGCCCGCCCGGCCCGGGAAGGAGCCCTGAGGGGGGAGCCTTCCGTGACCTTGCGCTGGCCGCTTGTTGGCTCGCTGGTCGCCCTTGTTGCGGGGGCTGGTCTGGCTGCCCTCGTGCTCGCGTTCTGCGGCGAAAGCGAGGGCGAACCCAGTATCGCCCGTTCCCCTACCCGCACCCCCGTCTCGCGTACCGTTACCGTCACCCGCACTGTCAGGGGTGGTACCCCGGTCACCACGGGCACCCCGAGTGGAACTCCCTCCGCTCTCACGCCCCCGGCGGAGACGCCGACGCCCTCCATCGGCGTGCCCCCCGAGGAAACGCCGGAAGCGACTCCGCCTCCGCCGCCGGGGGAGACCGAGACGCCAGGGCCGGAGCCCACCCTGGCCCCGGGTGAGACGCCGCTGCCCCCGTCGCCTACGCCACCGGTGGGGACGTTGGCTCCTGTACCATCCACGGCGTCGCCGCGGCCCACGTCGACGCCGACGTCGACATCGACGCCGCCCCCTGTGCTCCCCGACCTGGTGGTGCTGAACATATTCGTGTCCAACGACCGCCTGGCGGTGATCCTGGGCAACCAGGGACACGGTACGGTGCCGGCCGGCCAGGAGATCGAGTTCCGAGTCCGCGGGGTGATGGCGGAAACAGAGACGCTTAGCCAGGCCCTGCCGCCGGGCGCCAGCGTACCCGTCGTCCTTGAGGATCAGGTGATCTACAGGTCAGAGTTGGTGCTGGCCGTCGCGGATCCTAACAATGTCATCCCCGAGGAGGACGACAACAACAACGGCTTCGCCAAGCAGGTCGGCCCCGATGTCGCTCTCGATCTGGCCGTGCATGGCGTCTTCCCCGCCGTCGGCACGAGCCAGTTGCTGGTGGTCATACGGAATCCTACCAGCGCCCCGGCGATACAGGTCACGGTGGTGGTTACGGTCTACCATGGCGACGCGACCGAGCCCACAACCGCATCTACCTACCAGCTCAGCATCGAGCCCTTGGGCTTCGAGACAGTGGGGGTCCCGGGCGTGGCGGCGTTGCCAGGGGTGCATTTGCGTGTGGTGGTGGAGATGACGGACCCGCCGGACGCCGATCCCTCCAACAACGTATGGATAGGGACCATCTCCTGAGGGGCGTGCCAGGCTGGTAGAAGGACGGGCAATGGCAGGTTTGCGCGGTGGCTGTTCTAGGGTAGGCCTTCGCGGTCGGCCGGGACGGGCGACAGTCCTGCTGCTGCTACTCGTAGGGGCTGCCCTGGCGGTAGCCGCCTGCGGCACCGATCAGGACCAGGGGCCGGAAGTCACACCCTCGCCTCCGCCGGAGCAGACGGCTACAGTGGAGGCTGTTACCCCCAATCCCCAGATCCAGGATGTGGACTTCTCGCAGGTGCCGGCCGTGGAAGACCTGCTGGCTGCGAGCGGCAGCCGCCTGGCGCCCGACCAGATCATCTTCGCTGACCTGACGGGCGACGGCGTCGACGAGGCGGTGGTGCCCATCAGTACCGGCGGCAGCGCCGGCAACTTTGCCTACGCCGTCTTCGGCTATCAGGAGGGCGACTTGGAAGAGTTGCTGGTGGCGAAGCCGGAGGCCGGACGGGTCACGGTCAGCGTCGAGGATGGGGTGCTGGTGGAGACTCAGCCTATCTATGCCCCCGAGGACCCCTTCTGTTGCCCCAGTCAGCTCCACCACATTTACTACCGCTGGGACGGCGGCGAGCTCGTCGTGGACTACGAGATCACGGAGAAGGTCCCCTCTGCCAAACCCTGAAGCCTCTCCCTGCTCCCTTTCCTAGCTCTGTGCCCACCCCCGGACCCGCTCGACGGCCCGCTGCCAGCCGTGATAGAGCTCCTGACGCCACTCTTCGCTCATCGCCGGCTCGAAGCGGCGGTCCAGGCGCCAGTGGCGGCCCACCTGATCCATGTCCTTCCAGAGGCCTACCCCCAGTCCGGCCAGGTAGGCCGCCCCCAGCGCCGTCGTCTCCGTGACGGCGGGGCGCAGGACGGGCCGGCCCAGCACGTCGGCCTGGATCTGCATGAGCAGGTTATTGCGGGCGGCGCCGCCGTCGGCCCGAAGCTCTGGGAAGGCGATGCCGGACTCGGCCTCCATCACCTCCAACACGTCGCGTGTTTGGAGGGCGATGGACTCGAGCGCGGCGCGCACCAGGTGCTCGCGGGTGGTGCCACGGGTGAGGCCCATGACGGCGCCCCTGGCATACATGTCCCAGTGGGGCGCGCCCAGCCCGACGAAGGCGGGCACCAGGTAGACGCCGCCGCTGTCCTCGACGGCAGAGGCCAGGGTCTCGCTTTCGGCGGCGTCCTTCAGGATGCGGAGGCCGTCGCGCAGCCACTGGATGGCGGCCCCGGCGACGAAGATGCTCCCTTCCAGAGCGTAGTGAAGCTCACTGTCGAGCCCCCAGGCCACGGTGGTGATCAGCTTCTCCGAGGGCACCGGACGGCGGCCGGTGTTGAGGAGGACAAAGCAGCCGGTGCCGTAGGTGTTCTTGGCGGTGCCCTCCTGGAAGCAGCCCTGGCCAAAGAGGGCCGCCTGCTGGTCGCCGGCCACCCCGGCGATGGGCACGGCAGCCCCCAGCAGGCCGGGCTCCGTCTCCCCCAGCACGCCGCTGGAGGGGCGCACCTCCGGCAGCATGGACGCCGGCACCCCGAACTCGGCCAGGAGGTGGGGGTCCCACCCGCCGCGGTGGATGTTGTAGAGCATCGTGCGGGAGGCGTTGCTGGGGTCGGTGGCGTGCACGCGGCCGCCGGTGAGCCGGTAGATGAGCCAGGCGTCGACGGTGCCGAAGAGGAGCTCGCCTCGTCCGGCGCGGGCGCGGGCGCCCTCGACGTGCTCGAGCATCCACTGCACCTTGGTGGCCGAGAAGTAGGCGTCTACCACCAGGCCGCTGCGCTCGCGGATGAAGGGCTCGCGGCCGCGGGCCTTCAGGGCGTCGCAGAGGGCGGCGGTGCGCCGGCACTGCCAGACGACGGCGTTGCAGAGGGGGCGGCCGCTTCC
>Ga0315296_10000740_pt1 | contig 29436 bp, 25 predicted proteins | sample YL17G14_18_MG_FD_203921 | JGI IMG/M metagenome (GOLD analysis project Ga0315296, IMG submission 203921) | Sediment microbial communities from Yellowstone Lake, YNP, Wyoming, USA - YL17G14_18 | ecosystem: Environmental > Aquatic > Freshwater > Lake > Sediment | place: USA: Wyoming | collected... | reverse complement strand
TGCTTCTCGGCCTTGGAGACCTCCTCGATGATCTTCTCGGCGTCCTGTACCTCCCTGACCACCCAGTCCTTGAGGAGCTCCCTAGCACGGTCAACGATCTGCTTCCTCTTATCCATCCGAACGTCCCTGATCTGCTCTATGTCAATCTTTGCCTCACAGGGACCGACACGATCAACGCTCTCCATTGCAGCGGCGATGATGGCTGTCTCAGGCCTGTCTAGGCTCGATGGTAGCTCGATCTTTCCCTCTGTCCTATCCTTCTCCGAAGTGAGGTAGATGTTTATTCGTCCGATCTTCCCTGACTTCAGGAGTTCCCTCAGGTCAAACTCCGGCGGGAGAAGCCCCTCTGTCTGCCCGAAGATGGCTCCTATGACATCGTGCTTCTCGACGACGCCATCCACGAAGAACTTCGCCTCCACTGTGTACTTTATCCCGGCGGTCTTCTCCTTCGTTTTAGTTTCCTCCTTTTTCTCTTCCATTTTCTTTTCTTCCATCAAAATCACCCCTTCCCGCGCCTTACCACTGCTCATTGCAGGCGCTCTTCCTTTTAGGGGGAGCTGTTCGATCCCCCGATACTCAGAGAAGAGGATGGGAACCGAGGCACTGCCAACAGGCTTGGTCCCATCCTCGCGGTGAGAGTGATCTTGCTAAGAAACAATACTCACAAGCCTAAATAAAAAACTTTTTGAATGTGAGAGTTTTATATCCATGCAGTTCCTATATGAAAAGATGTGCCATGACGATTAGAGTGGCTATCAATGGGTTTGGCAGGATTGGACGGCTAGTATACAGGGCTGCCCTCGAGAAGAAGGCGAAGGTAGAGGTCGTTGCCGTGAACGACCTGACGAATGCTAAGACCTTGGCTCATCTCTTCAGGTACGATTCGGTTCATGGGAAGCTCCCCCTCTCTGTTGAGGCTGAAGGAGAAAACCTCGTTGTTGAAGGACAGAGAGTAAAGGTCTTGTCTGAGCCTGAGCCGACGAAGCTCCCTTGGAAGGATCTGGGAGTTCATACGGTGGTGGAGTCGACTGGAAGGTTCAGGGACCGAAAAGGCTTCTCAAAGCACCTTGAGGCGGGCGCAAAGAAGGTGCTCGTCTCCGCCCCCGCGGATGATTCGGACATAACGATCGTCCCTGGCGTGAACGATGATCAGTACGATCCGAAGAAGCACTACGTCATTTCCCTTGCCAGCTGCACAACCAACTGTATCTCGCCCGTGGCGAAGATCCTGGACGAATCCTTCGGCATCGAGGCGGGGCTGATGAACACCGTTCACGCGTACACAAATGATCAGAGGATACTGGACCAGCAGCACAGTGATCTCAGAAGGGCGAGGAACGCGGCGACAAACATTATCATCACCACCACGGGGGCAGCCAAGGCTGTTGGGCTCACCATACCCAAGCTGGCGGGGAAGCTCGACGGCTTTGCGTTAAGGGTGCCAGTGCCCGACGTGTCCATCGTGGACCTCACCGCGAAGGTGAAGAAGGCGACGACTGTTAAGGAAGTCAACGCAGCTTTTAAGGAGGCTGCGAAGGGGAAGCTCAAGGGCATCCTAGACTATACGGAAGAGCCTCTTGTTTCCTCAGACTTCATCCATAATCCCTACTCAGCTATCGTCGACGGTCTCTCCACGATGGTGATGGGTGATCTCGTCAAGGTTCTCGCCTGGTACGACAACGAGTGGGGCTACTCCTGCCGAATGGTAGATATGCTGGAGAAGATGGGGAAGGCAGAAGGTCTTTAATCCCTCTTTTTTTTTTCAGGATATCTAGTTCTCCTTGAAGACCTCCAGCAGCTCCTTTCTGTTCTCAAAGTGCTCTCGAATAGGCGCGATGATCTTGTTCAATTCCTCTGCGACGGCTGTCTTCAGGTCCTTCGGATGCAGTTCTCCCTTCGCATATGCCTTTTCCAACTCCTTGAAGCTGGGGTACTCCACGTCTCCCCCGAACTTGGAGGGCCGTGTCACGAGGAGGCTCCTCTTCTCTCGGAACAGGATATAGTGGGTTATCTCGATGACAGGGTTCATCTCCACATCCTTCTCTGGGCAGTAGGCCTTGTTGATCTTCGCCTCGATCTCCTCCTCGCTGTCATGGATGAAGATGCAGGTCCACGGCTTCGACTTACTCATCTTGGCAGCTATGACCCGCTCGCTTTTGCTCATCGAAGTATCCGGTGCCTCTAAACCCATCAGAAGATGGTTGTGCAGGGGTAGAGGCTTCTTCCAACCGAGCTTCGGATAAACCTCGCGACACAGGACATGGACCTTCCTCTGATCCATGCCGCCGTGAGGGATGTCGGGTCCGAGATACTTGACGTCAACCGCTTGCATGGGTGGATACAGGAACTGGGCGAAGCTGAGGCGGTCTCTATTGCTTCTGCCCATGATGGTGAGGCAACGAGTATTGCGGGCTAGGGTGATGTGCCTACTGAACTTCATAATGTCGCGCCAGTATTCGTCGTTGTTGTGGTAGAGGTCTGAACCTAAGACTATCTTCACCTTTGGGCAGAAGAACTTGAAAGATTCTGCGAAGTACTTCGAAGCCGTAACGATGTTGTCCCAGTTGCCACCGAGCTTGTTGTTTATGAAGCTGTGCCAATCCGCCAGATAGACCGTGCAGTCGACACCTGCCTCTATCAAGTCGTTTATCTTGTAGCCGGTTAGGAAGAAAATCCCTAGGTGAAGGCGCCCAGAGATCTCGAAGCCAATGTAGTGCTTCGGATGAGGATTCGTCTCCAACAAGGTTCTCAGCTCCTGCCGAGTGAGAAACTCCTCCGTCGGCTCACGTAGTATGAGACTCATCTTGCTCTCTACATCCATTTAAGCCACCGTTTACAACGAAACGAAGGTTCTATCGAATTAAAAACTTTTTGGGGGTTGGGTGCCTCTGTCCCTTGCAGCAAACTCTCATCCTCACAGCTGGGACAACGCCCCCCTCAGACGAGCTCTCTTCGAAGCAAGGCTTTTCGGCACCCGTCCCCGTCCGCCTGTCCCATGACTGGGTAACTCCTCCATCATAGCTCCCGATCAGGAGAGTCCGTCTGCATGGATGCAATATCGGCGGACAGGTTGAAATAAGATAAACGAAACTTATTACCTTTTCCAAACTATTATCGATTAATTGAAAGCTTATAATTTCTTAGAGATACCTCTCCAGGTATACACAGGTATTAGGAAATGCTTATTCTTTCCAATAATCGATCCATCTTTGATAGGGATAATAATCTATTTTTGGACGTATCCATGGTATTTTTATGGATTTTGTTCCTTTATCACTTATAAAATTCAGTAGTGTCCCTTTACTGATTTCAACGCCCCGAGGGTTGGTTCCAGGTTTGGGTAAAACAAAATATTTTTCTCTACCCATAGTTCCAAAAAGCCTCTGTTGGATGTCAAGCGGAACATAAAACAAGCCGCCTACTCTGCCCCAAGCTATTTGGGCAAGGAGAAGATCACTTTTCGGGCTATAATTCTCCACAAACTCTCTGGCTTTTAGAGCATCTACTGTCCATGAAAATTTGATACCCCCTAAACCGGTGATTGTCTTAATACAAATCGGATGCCCAAATAAACGAGCATCGATCTCTGGCTCGGTGATAGGTATATCAGCTTCAACATTTCTATCCCCAAATTTATGAATCAATAATGCTACTAGAATTCTCTCACGAAGAGAACCAACTTCCATACCCGTCTTACCCGCTCTGGAACTCTCTAGTTCAGCAATATGAAATAGGTAAGGAAGCTTTTTCGCTATTTTTTCCCTTAGAGATTCGTCTTCAAAAACCTCCTTTAAACGACTGGCCATGGTAAAATTAACCTTTTCTTAAGTTTAAAAATTTATGGTGGAGATTTGCTTAAGCCTATCTTAAAAATATCTTTAGATAGATTAGCTATTGATATCCAATCTCCTTCCTCGAAGGAAGTTAGATATCGGTAAAATGCTGACAACCAAATCCTGCCTTGTTTATCCATTGAAACTCCGTACTCTTCGCCATCAATCACGACTTTGAATTCATTTTTCGGTGGAGGAAACATGTTCCTATATTTCTGTTCTATGAATACAAAATGGTGTTTCGCCTCCGTCGGTCTTAACTTCCGATAATATATTTCAGTTGTTTCAGTTTTATGATCCTCCTTTTGGATATACTTAGGTAGCTTCTCTTGGACAAGAAAATTCTCTATTCTCTTTATAGCTCTTTCTACGTATTCAGGATTATTGTCTAAACAGATAAAGTGTCTGCTGGTTTTTAGAGATGCTATGGCTGTAGTTCCAACGCCGCAGAACGGATCTAATACGACGTCACCTTTAAATGTATACAGTTGAATACACCGATAAGGCAATTCAACTGGAAACGGAGCAGGATGACCCACTTTCTTTGCCGATTCTGGCTGAAAATCCCATACACTTTTTGTAAACTGTAAAAACTCGTCTCCCGATATTGTGCTTTCCTTATTCTTTCCATTTCTTGAGAATTTACCTTTTGAGAAAATGAGAATGTATTCATGGGTGTCTCTTAATGTCGGGTTTGTGGCTGAACACCAACTTCCCCAAGCTGTGGAGGCTCCGGCCCCAGCGGATTTATTCCAAATTACTTCCCCCCTCATCAAGAACCCTACTTCAAACATCTTATCGATAATGAATTTATGATAGGGGATGTACGGTTTTCTGCCTATATTAGCGATGTTTACGCAGGCTCTTCCTCCAGGAACTAATACCCTATAGGTTTCGGAGAAAACGTCCCTAAGCAAATCTAAATAATCATTCAGATCAAGGTCTTCATCATATTCTTTACCAACGTTATAAGGAGGAGAAGTAACCATTAAATGAACACTTGAATCGGGTATATTATCCATTTTTCTGCTATCCTGACATAGGATCCTATCTAAAACATCGGAAGAGAGCGGATTTTCAATTTCGGATATCTCCTCTTCTATTTCGACATCATTATACAGCTTTCGGTTATAGAACAAACTAGAGTCATGACCGAATCTACCAGAGCTGCCAAACGAGCTCGTACTTGTTCTCTTTTTACTTGTTAAACTTATTTTTCTTAGGCATCTAGGGCATGTAGCGAAATATCTTGATTTACCCTTATAATCCCATTCGTATTCACAGTTGTTACATTTGATCCTCATACCTAGTGGAATAGGTAGTTAGTTAGTAAATAAAATTTCGCTTTTAGTTTCGTGGAAATTAACAAACCGTTCAGCAATCACCAAGAACTAATCCTAGAAAAATGGTGAATCTTTTATACGTTTAGATGCTATCTCTATCCATGCCAATAGATGGAATTTCTTCTCCTGAGGAGTTCTTTGGACATCAGATGGGCGCCGAGAGGAAGCTGGCGCGCTGGGACAGGATCGTCGAGTACTTCAACCTGCTTGCGAAGAATTCGGACAGGATCAGGGTGGTGGAGCTCGGGAAGTCGACGGAGGGTAACCCCTTCCTGCTGGCTATTATAACCTCCCCCGAGAACATGAGGAACTTAGACAGGATACGGGAGATGAGCTGGCGCATAGCTCATCCGAAGGGCTTGTCGAAGGAAGAGGTGGAGAACATCATCAGGAACGGCAAGACCGTGGTGGCGATGACCATGAGCATCCACGCCTCGGAGATCGGCGGCGCGCAGATGGCTCCGGAGCTGGCCTACGAGCTCATAACCTCGGAGGAGCCCTCCTACCAGAGGATCAGGGAGAACACGGTGTTCCTGCTGTTCCCGAGCTTCAACCCCGACGGACAGATCATTGTGACGGACTGGTACAACAAGTATCTGGGAACAGAGTACGAGGGCATGGGTCCCCAGGTGCTTTACCACAAGTACACTGGACATGACAATAACCGAGACGCCTTCACCCTGACACAGGTGGAGTCCCAGATGGTCTCCCACGTCCTCTATCAGGAGTGGTTCCCCCAGGCCTACATCGACTACCACCACATGGGCAGCTACAGCGCAAGGTTCTACATACCGCCCTTCGCCAACCCCATCGACAAGAACGTTGACCCCCTTATCTGGACGGAGCAGCAGCTCTACGGAGCCCAGATGATGGTGAAGCTAGAGGCCGCTGGAAAGATGGGGATCGAGAACGCCGCCACCTATCCCGGAGAGTTCATGCCCACCTTCAACTACGTCCCCTGCTGGAACAACATCTGCGGAATGCTCACAGAATCCGCCAGCGCCAGACTTGCCACCCCCGTCTACGTCCACTACCACCAGCTCACCCCAAGCTCCAGGGGCAGACCAGAGTACAATCCGCAGGTGAACTTCCCACACCCATGGCCGGGCGGCTGGTGGAGGCTGCGCGACGTCGTGGAACAGCAGAAGATTTCTGCCTTAGCGACCTTGGAGGTTGCTGCGAACTCCCGTGAGATGGTTCTGAGGAACATGTATCTCAAGGCGACGAGATCCATTAAGAAAGGGGAGGAGGACCCTCCCTACGCCTTCATAGTGCCCCCTCAGCAGACCGACATCCTCACAGCCTACAAGCTTCTGAAGAACCTTCACACCCTCGCCGTGGAGATACATAAAGCCAAGAAGGACTTCACTGCAAATGGCATAACATATCCAGACGGGACCCATATCATCTTCCTCTCCCAACCGGCGAGGCCCTTCCTCCTATCCCTGCTTCAGAGAACCTTCTACCATGATAGTCCTTGGACCAGGCAGAGAGATGGGAGCCCACTGTCACCTTACGACTTCGCTACTCAGACCTTGGCCGAGTTCATGGGCGTCAAGGTCGTGGAGGTTGCGGAGAAGTTTGAGGGAGACTTCGAGAAACTTGAGAGCTTCGACTTCCCACAGGGCTCTGTTGGGGGAAGCTCTGGAAAAGGCTATCTCCTCGATGACAGGCTCAACGACAGCTTCAGGGCGGTGAACAGGCTCCTCAAGAAGGGCGTCAAGGTCTTCAGGGCCGACGAAGACGTGAAGAACGGTGGAAGGCTCTTCCCCAAGGGCTCCTTCTACATACCCTCTGCGGAGGGAGTGTCCGAAGCCTTGAAGGAAGTGACCAGTGAGTTACATCTGACCTTCTACGCGCTCGATTCCGCTAAGGAATCTGCGAAGCACGAGGTTAAGTCCCTGAGGATCGGGATGTACCAGCGCTACTATGGCGGCAACATGGATGAGGGCTGGACGCGGTGGCTCCTGGAGCAGTTCGAGTTCTCCTACACCACGGTGATGGACAAGGAGGTCAAGGAAGGGCTGAAGGACAAGTACGATGTCCTCATCCTCCCTAGCGAAGCGACACCCATGATCACAGGAGAGAAGCTGGAGGAGTACTACGAGACGCGCCTCAGAGGCATGCCCCCGCCGAAGGTCCCCCCTGAGTACAGGAGCGGCATAGGGAAGGACGGCGTCGAGAAGGTGAAGGAGTTCGTCGAGGCCGGTGGAACGCTCCTGGTTCTTGGTGAGGCTTCGAACTTCGCCATTGAGGAGCTGAAGGTGCCCATCACGAACGTGCTGAAGGATGTGAAGCCCACGGACTTCTTCTGCCCTGGCTCCACCCTGAAGGTGAAGGTGGACATGACCAACCCGCTTACCTACGGCATACCAGAGGACTGCTTAATCCTCTTCCGAGGCGGTCTAGCCTTCTCGGTTAAACAGGGAGAGAGGAACGAGGACTACAAGGTTGTGGTCAGCTACCCCGACGATCACCTCCTCCAGAGCGGGTGGCTCATAGGGGAGCAGTATCTAAGCCGTAAGGCTGCATTGATAGAGGCGAAACAGGGGAAGGGCAGGATAATCCTCTACGGCTTCTCGCCGCAGTACAGGGCTCAGATGCATGGAACCTTCAAGTTCTTCTTCAACGCCCTCATCGGCTGAAGTCTAAAAACCCTTTTTTCTATTTATTTTTCTGATCGCATCCGAATAAGCTTTTATAGTAGTTGTATCTGAGTCTAGGGGATACGGTGGTTGTTATGTCTGTAAATGTTCCAAAACTAGTGAAAAGAGAACTGGCTGAAGTCCAAGTCTCTGCCACAAGAATGAGGGTCGAAGTCCAACCAGGCACGATCAACCTAGGTGCAGGTGATCCAGACTTCGACCAGCCCAAGTGGGTTGCTGATGCTGTCTATAAGGCGATTCTGGAGGGATATACTCACTACTCCATGGGCGGGGAACCCGATCTCAAGCAAGCTATCGCCGACTACTACAGCAAGTGGGGCTACAAGGCTCCTGACCCCCAGACGCAGGTCATTATAACCTCAGGTGGATCCAACGCTATCTTCCAAGCCTTTGCGGGGATCCTCAACCCAGGGGACGAGGTGATCCTCTATGATCCCACTTACGGTGGCTACAGTGGACCTATAGGATACTTCGGCGGCAAGGTTGTTAGGTCGCCGATGTACAAGACGGCTGATGGATACTTCAGACCGAGCATCGAGACTCTCAAGACGAAGATCACTCCAAAGACAAAGGCTCTCCTGATCTGCAGCCCTGATAACCCGACTGGCCTCGTCTTCACGGAGGAAGAGATAAAGGCGATGTCCGACCTGGCCAAGGACAAGGACTTCATCATTATCGCCGACGAGATCTACATGGAGTTCATCTGGGGCGGAAGGAAGTTCTACAGCCCCATGGCCCTTCCAGGAATGGAGAATAGAACGATAGTCCTCTGCAGCTTCTCGAAGATGTTCGCTTGGACGGGCTGCAGGGCTGGCTTCATACTAGCGGGACCTGGCCTAGCACCCTACATCGGACGCGTCCCTCTGGGTATCAACTCAATGCCCGTTCCCTTCCAGAAGGCCGCTGTTCTCACGCTGAAGCAGGGTGGGGAGTTCACGAAGATGATGAGGGACCAGTACGAGGAGCGGGTTGCCTACTGCGTCAAGCGGCTGAACGAGATGCCGAAGGTCAAGTGCGTCTTCCCTGAGTCCACCTTCTACGTCTTCCCAGACATCTCTGCTACAGGTCTCAAAGACACGGAGTTCGCCATGAGAGTCGGTCAGGAAGAACGGGTAAGGTTCGGAGGCGGCTCCGGATACGGTCCCATGGGAGCGGGGCACGTCCGCATAGCCTTGGTCGAGCCTATGAAAACCCTTGTAGACGCGATGGATCGCGTTGAGAGGTTCGTCAAGAAACTGTAACCTCCCCTTTTCTTTTTTAAAGCGATTCTCAATCACCTGTCTTCGGCAAATGTTTTAACATGTTGATTACACTCTACTTTCTCAGCGATGGAATTGAAGAAGAGTTTCAAGATTCTGATGGAGGAGGACTTTTCTGGCGAAGAGGCAAAGCGCTTCGTGAGCGAGATAGCCCTGCACCACCGCATGCCCGGGGGCTTCGGCTTCCACGAGACCGTGGAATACGTCCGGTGGATGCTGAAAAACCTGGGGCTCGAGGTCACCATCGACACCCGTCCCTTGGACGGCACCTTCAAGATTTGGACCTGGAATTTTCCCCTCGCCTGGGATATAACCTCCGCCTCCCTCAGCGTCGTGGAGCCGGAGCCTGAGACGATAACGACCTTTGAGGAGACCGCCACCTCAGTGTACAAAAGGTCTGCCGCAACCCCTCCCGAGGGAGTGACAGCGGAGCTCGTCTTCGTCGGCAACGGCACTGACGAGGCTGATTACGCTGGAAAGGATGTGGCTGGGAAGATCGTGCTCGCCCGCGGCGGAGGCGAGGAGGTCGCTGAGTTGGCGGTAAGAAAGTATGGCGCCCTCGGCGTTGTTACAGACCTCCTGCGTCCGCATCCACCGGTGAAGACCAGGCTGGGAACGCCTGACTTGGTTCAGGATTCATCGCTGAGGGCGACGGACAGGAGGGTCTGGGCCTTCTCCATCTCCTACAGCCAGTTTAAGTGCCTCAAGGAGCTCCTCGATAAGGGCCCAGTCAAGGTCAACGCGAAGATCAACGCCTTCTTCGTCGAGCCTGGGACGCTTGAGACGGTTGTTGCGAAGATCCCTGGGTCGGACATTTCACAGGAGGAGGTTATCGTCATATCTCATCTCTGCCATTACAGGCCCGGGGCGAACGACAATGCCTCTGGCGTCGGGCTTGCGATGGAGACTGCTAAGGTTATTCAGGAGGCAATTAAAAGTGGCATCATCGACAGGCCTAGGAGAACTATCACTTTTATTGTAGGGGCGGAGATGTATGGATCAATCTCCTATCTTGAGAGGAACTGGGAGAGAAGGCAGAGCCTCGTGGGCGGATTCTGCCTCGACATGGTGGGGGAAGACCAGGAGAAGACCAAGGCAGGTGTCGAGGTTTCCTCGGTGCCTGATTCGCTTCCAACATTCCTCAACGACCATGTGGCTACACTCCTCGAGGAGGTGAGGCGTAGGACGCTCTACACCACGACGACTGCGAACAGGGCCTACAAGTACGATTCGCTGACGGTCACCTTCCGATACAACGTCTCCCAGTTCTCGCCGGGCAGCGACCACCTCATCTTCGATGACTCAAGTGTCGGCATACCCGTCATCCAGTTCGGCCACTGGCCCGATGTCTACTACCATAGCAGCGGCGACACCGTTGAGATGGTTGATCCTGAGGAGCTGAAGCGGAACGGCCTAGCCCTTGGGACGGCTCTGCTCAACTTAGCCAACGCCGGAGCGGAACAGGCAGCGACCTTCATGAATCATGTGGAGACGCAGTCTAAGAAGAGGATCGCAGACAACGGCGGCAGAGCCCGAGACGAGGTCATAGCCCTCTACGAGGACTGGAAGCGGAGTGGAGCGGAGCCTGCTAAACTGGTTGAGGACGTGCAGGATCTGCTTAACCTCGAATTCAAACGCTTGGGCTTCCTTGTGAACAGGGACATTGAAGGGCTCAGATCGGTCCTGCGGCTTGTTAAGGGTGAACCTGCTGTTGTTACGTCGAAGCTGGAGGAGCTTGCCGAAGTTCTGAGCACGGCTCTACAAGAGGGCTTAGCAAAGGAAAAGGATGCGATTAAGTCTTTGACTGCTTCTCTGCTTTCCATAGAGGGTCGAGAGCTGAAGCTGAAGGAGAAGACTGTTGGAGCCGAGTTTGAGAGAACGGTTCCGAAGCGGAAGTACGTTGGACCGCTGGCCTCCAGCGAGTTCAGGCAGAAGCTGCCCCCTGAGAGGAGGAAGAGGCACGACGAGTGGTCGAAGCAGGATGTGAAGTTCAACGCCAAGATGGTTGAGGCCTGGAGCTTCGCCGACGGAAGACGGAGCATAGCGGAGATCGCCGACGCGGTATCCTTCGAGTACGGAGCCATCGCCCTAGAGATCATGCTTGAGCTGTTTAAAGACCTTGAAGAACAGGGATATGTTGAATTAAAATAATCTTTTCCTTTTTTTATCTTGTAGGACAGAGGGATTTGGGTTCTGAAGATACAGAGTGTATATGAGAGACCACATGCATTGGATAGCGAATATTCAGCAATGTATAAATAAGAGTTATACATTGGTATAACTTGGAGTTTGAAATGATTCAAGAAGAAATGAAGGTCGGTCCGAAGGGTCAGATCGTCATCCCGAAGGCCATGAGAAAGACCCTGAAGATAGGTCCAGGCTCCAAGGTCATCGTTAGGCTTAACGGAGAACAGGTCATTATCGAGAAGCCGCTCCCGAGCGCAGTATCTGTCTTCGAGGAGATCGCCAAGAGCGGCCCATCTGTCAACTTCATTGAGCCTCATCTCTATGAGGAGGAGCTGGAGAAAAGGATTAAGCCATGATATACATTGATTCCAATGTCTTCATATACGCTTGTCTAAGCACAGACGAAATAGGCGAGAGGTCGAGGAACCTTTTAAAGAGCGTGGAGCAGGGGGAGGTGGAAGCTGCTTCAACAACTCTCTCCTTCAACGAGATCGTTTGGGCCGTAAAGAAGCATAGAACCATGGAGCAGGCCATCTCCGCCGGTGAGGCTTTCATCAACATGCCAAGACTGAACCTCGTAGCCGTCGATGAAAACGTGATAAGGAACGCGATAGACCTCATGAAGAGATACACGTTTGACCCAAGGGATTCCATACACGCCGCATCCGCCCTTCTCTCTCGGGCAGAGGCCTTGATCTCCAGTGACCAACACTTCGATAGACTGAAAGAACTACCGAGAAGACCCCTCTAAAATACGGATACGTAGAACTAGCATCCGCCTAATAGTTCTATTTTATTCTTCGTAGCCGTATCCAATGAGGCGCAGGTATTCCAAGCCGCTTGCCATGAGGCTCATCTTTATAGTGGGCTCAAACTGCGTCTGATAGCGATCCATGAAGCCCTTCACCGTCTCGGCTCCCAGGTTCCTGTAGCTGATGTCCAGCACCCTCAGGCTCCCGCTTCCCCTCTCCCTGATCAACAACAGAACCACGAAGTCGCTGAAGTCCCTCCGCTCCAACACCTGCTCTAGACAGGCAGCTGGCTCTCCCCCCTCACAGTCAAAGAAGACTCTACTCTCCTCGTCAAAGTAGCCCCTGAACTTATAGCGGGGGATACTCAGCTCGCTGAACTCCTGCTCAAGCGCCTCTAGGTAGCTGCTGCTCAGCACAATACTCCGGGACAATCCTATCAAATTACGTAGCTCAGAATACGGTTAAAAACCCTTCAGAAGGAAGTCTTTGCCTCCTCAGATCATCGAAAGGAAGCATAGTTCATAGATCGCGGAGCGGAAAAAGAGACCGACCGAAGATTAACCAAAAAACAAGGATTGAAACCCTGAAAAAACATAATCACAGTTAGAATAGGTTATTCCTTAGATAATTATTGAGTGTTTCTATCATCGAGGCTTTTATTTAATCGAGTTTGCATTAAGTTCAAATAGGTCGGCTGTGATTAAACTAGGACTACGAGATATGGTTATATTTCGGTCGATCGACGAGGTGCTTCAAGTGTTTTGGTTGTCTCCCCTATTGCTTGTGATTGGGTTGGCTTTGCTTGGTGGTGGGAGTGGTGTAGTCATATCCAGCATAGTCGCCATATCTGAGAAGCGAAGGTTGAGAAAATCCGTTTTGAGTTTTCTCTTAATAGCCTTCTCAACATCGTTGCCCGAATTATCTGTTGCCATTAACTCTATTATCTTTGGAACTATGGCTGTTTCGCTTGGAGACATTCTCGGTTCCAACATAACCAACATTGCTCTTATTGTCGGCGTTAGCCTTATAGTTGCAACTATCTTTCATCCTCATAAGAGAAACATAACTGTGGGGGAAGAAGAGAAGAAAGAGTTCACAACTGGATTGATGATTCTTTCGGTAACTCTTCTCTCCCTTCTCTATCTGCAATACATAAGCAAAATTATAGGTGTGCTTCTGTTATGCATATTCATAGGATACTCCTACATACTAATACGAAAAGGCAGGGAAAAAGAGGACATTGCATCCAATAACTTCAAGGATGGAAAAATCAAAAAGGAATCGGTGCTTCTCACAGTTGGGATTGTGGGCATCATTACTGGTGCAAGGCTAACAATTGAATCGGCGATTGATATTGCAACCTACTTAGGAGTCCCAGCCTCAGTTATTGGTGCTACGCTAGTCGCTTTTGGAACCAGTTTACCTGAACTCATTGTTGATGTGAGAGCGGCTTATAAGGGACACTTTGATATCGCATTGGGCGATATCGTAGGAAGTTGTTTTTTAAATTCTACCCTTATCTTGGGTCTGCTGTTAGTTTTCACACCGTTTGCGATAAATCTTCTCGTTCTCTCAGATTTGATTCTCTTTAGTGTTGTCTCAAATCTCTTGTTATGGTTCTTCTTAGACAATAGAAAGATGGGGAGTCGAGAGGGTTTCGTTCTACTTGCCTTTTACTTGGTTAACCTGTTGAGCATCCTTGGAATCATAGTTTTGAGAGTTCCTTAGATGTTATCTTCAATCCACTATTATGTTTAACCTAATAATCTATTCATCTCTGTCTTTGAGAATAACCCCATCTGCATCACTTTCTAAGAGGAAGAATTTGATTTTATTCGCTCAAAAAACCCCAGATTTCAGATGATTGGAAGATGAAGAAATGTTTTTATATCATTATTCCCAATATAGTCTGAATATGTTCGGGGGTAGAACATAATGGCGAAAAAGAAGAAAGGAAAGGCAAAAAAGAAGAAATAGATTCCTTTTTTGGAAAAATCAACCACAAATCTCCATTATGTTTGTGCTTCTATTAATGGGTATTTTCTTGGTCATCATTATCGCCATTATAAAAGCCTCACGCTGATAGTAGAAGTTAGTTCCTTAAACCCTCGATCGTAGCTACTAAAAAGAATTTATATTGTTAGTGAAAAAACCAAAAGGGGCAATTCCCCCGCTTCTTTTTTTTAGTAGCTGAGTTAGTAGCTCCCCCCCTTTTGTCTGGCTTATGACCGCTATTTTAGGTCAAAAGTAGCCTAATTATCTTCCTAGGAGAGCTGTTTGCAGGTATTGTTCTTGGTCCCTTTGCGCTCGGGTCGATCCAAATCGGAGGGGAGCCGCTGGTCGCGTTCAATGAGTACGTTCAAGCGTTTGGAGAGATAGGCTCTATCCTGATACTATTTGTGGCTGGGCTCCATGTTGGCTTCAGACAGTTCAGGACACTTGGAGCCAAGTCTTCTCTGATTGGGGCTACCGGCGTCGTCGTCCCCTTCTTGCTCGGGTTCTATGTGAACCTTGCGGTGCCCCTGCCCCCAACGGACTTGCCGGGTGTCCTCATCGTCTCCTCTGCTCTGACGGCGACAAGCATCGCCATAACCATGCGTACTCTTGAGGACCTTGATCAACTCAACTCGGTCGAGGGGCAGTTAATGATTAATGCAGCGGTCATAGATGATGTACTTGGTTTGATCGTGCTCTCTGTGGTAACCTCTGTCATAACGACAGGTGCAGCTCCCTCAGCCCTGGCAACGCTTTGGGTTCTCGTGCGAACCATCGGACTCTGGCTTGCTCTTCTTCTTTCAGTAGTTTACTTCGGTTCGAGATCGGTGAGTATTTCAGAGAGGTGGAATGCAAAGGGAACCATCGAGACAGTGGCAATTGCATTATGCTTCGGGAGTGCCGCGTTATCGACATTAATCGGACTCCACCCCATCGTTGGTGCCTTCTCTGCGGGGATGGCTATAGCAGAGTCCAAGGTTCTAGCACAGGTGAATGAGTATATCAGCAAGATCAACCTAATATTCTCACCCATCTTCTTCGCTACGATAGGGGCCCGCCTGAACCTGTGGGCTTTGAGCCCTCCGGCATTCTACGGAATGCTGTTAATCCTAGCGATTGCCATTGTCAGCAAAGTGATCGGGTGCGGAGTCCCCGCATTCCTTGTCACGAGGAACCCGAGAGCTGGGTTAAAAGTTGGAGTCGGAATGATCTCAAGAGGAGAAGTCGGTCTCATCATCGGGGGTGTCGGCCTCACGGCGGGAGCCATAAGTCAAGATGTCTATGCAGAGATCGTCACGATGGCCATCATCACCACGATCCTAACTCCAATACTGGTAAGACACCTCTATCGAAAACAATGACTCCTGCAACCACTTGTGGGAATTACGTAGCTCAGAATGCAGTTAAAAACTCTTCAGAACGAACGATTCTACAACATTCTCAGCCGATCGAGAAGGGGACCGAAGAAACATAAACCAAAGAGCGAAGGTTGAAGCCACCTGAAAAACAAACATTACCGCTGCGGTAATCAGGACCCGCCAAAAATTGACATAACAACAGTTGTTTGAGCCACTCCTTTAAAAGTGTGCTGTGTCACTGTTTTTTCTAGGTTTATGTAGAATACTAGTTGCCCTCCAAAGATGTAGGTAGTTATTTTGCGCTGATTGTTACACAAAGCATATATATATCAGTAAAGAGATTTTTCAGCTGGTGGGTGAGGGTTGAATAGAGGTATTTTAGATGTCAGATTAGCTGCGGTGCTATTCATCTTCCTCGTGGGTTCGGTTGCTTTAATTCACGCCGAGAACCTGGTTGTTGCAGCTGAACAGGTTTCGAGCAAGACTCCCTGCAGTTACTGTGATTCCTTGACCATAGAGCCAGAAGTTTCATTCACAATAACCTCTTTGAACGGAAAGAGCAAATATATATTAGTTGCTGATACTCTAGCAAGCCAAAGATATCAAACCCTTAAATCGATTTTTATTCATAAAGGATATTCCCAACAAGTAGACGAGGCAATTACTTGGGAGGCGGAAGTGGAAACAGATACAAACTTTATCGTTGCCTATTTAGTTTATATTCCATTCGATACAGGCTGTGAATGTGACCAACTTAAACGCGCTTGGATACTGTCCGTTTTTACTGATATTGATATTTTTACAGTAGCAGTGGCAGGCACACGTGAAACGACGGATGAACCTTGGACAGTAGAATATCACCTCTTTGATGATGATGATGGGAATCTCATCTCGAATACAATAACTGAAGACGTGACCAGCGACAGTCCCTGCTTTTCGGAATGTATATACTTGTGTTATGGTGCAGCGGGTGCTGGCTGTACAGAGTTTGCAAGCATAGTGGCACCATGCTGTGGACCATGGGCTCCAGTATGCTGGGGGATAGCTTGGTTATGCTGTATGGTAGGTGGCTATTACATATGTAACGGTTTATGTAATTGTCTCTGCTACGGCGATTGTGGTAGCGCTCCAGGATGTGACCAATATCCGCCGTGTATCTGCGATCCATATATAGATTGTGAATAAGATATGTCAACGTTGAAAAAACCTCCAACAAGGTGTATTAGTTTAGTTGTCCACATCACGATTATATCGGGCGTTGCATCTCTCTTTCTCCTACTATTGCCACGAGTAACACCATTACCCCCACTTCCCTCATTGCCTCTAGTTGCCTCAAGTCAAGAACTTACCGTTCTTTTGTTCTTAGTTGTGGGCTTTCTTACAGGGTTCATTGGGGGGCATGATCGACTTGCCCGCTTCCACAGCGAATCGAAAATAAACGAGTCAAAGGGATATGTCTATGTTCTAAGCGATTGGCTGGTTTTTGGAACTAAAATGAATCTTATCTTTGACCTCCTTTTTGGGACAACTACAATATTTCTCATGCTGATTTTAGGGCTGGAAAGCTTCTGGACATGTATTTATGCTTTATGGATAATGGTCTTATCGGGGTTAATTGGCGTCACCTCAGCGACCCTATTCTGGGAGAGGAGAAAACACTTACTCGTATACCAGAGAAAAATCGAACCTAGACAATGGTTAATATATTTCACTAAAGGGTCAGAATGAAAAATGCAGAAATCTACTGCATTATCTCTCTGGTCTTAGCCTCACTTCTGCCTCCTTTGACCCCTACCTCTGCTCAAGAAGGGGTCTGTCTATACTTCTTCTACGGTGCTGGTTGTCCAGAGTGTGCCAAGGTTGAACTCCAAATAAACCGGCTAGAGCAGAATTATCCCCAGCTCGACGTCTACAGCTTTGAAATATATGGTAACAGGAGTAACCTCCAGCTCCTAAACAGCCTCTTCGACGGGTACAAGGCCCCCCAAGAACTGAGGAAAATCCCAGCAGTCTTCATCTCCAACACCTACCTGACGGGCGACAAACAGATCCTAGACAACCTAGAGGAGGTCATCACAGCCTCACTTGAAAAGGGATGCCCATGCCCCTCCTTGGAGGAGGGCGAAGAGGAGCTTACGCCGATATCCCTGCTCGTGGTCACAGGAGCAGCCCTAGCCGACTCCATCAACCCCTGCGCCATGGCTATTCTGATCTTCTAGCTGGGCCTTCACTCAACCTCCGATGATAGAAGGAGGCTCATCAAGTCAAGCACAGCCTTCATAGCCTCCATCTACCTCTCCTACTTCCTCCTCGGCATAGGACTACTCTCAACTCTCCAGATAACAGGCATATCCTACTGGCTCTACAGGGTTATAGGCATCTTCGCCATAATAATAGGGCTGCTCAACCTCAAGGACTACTTCTGGCCTGGAAGCCTAGGCTTCACCATGGAGGTACCCCGCTCCCTAAGGCCCAGATTAACAAGCCTCCTGAAGATGATTACAAGCCCCCTAGGCGCCTTCATAACAGGATTCTCCATCTCCCTCTTTGAGCTCCCCTGCACAGGCGGACCCTACCTCTTCATCCTAGGACTATTAGCCGAGAAGACAACCCGCACCTCGGCGATCCCAATTCTCCTGTACTACAACCTCATCTTCATAGTTCCTCTAATTCTGATAACCCTCCTCGTCTACCTCAGGCTTTCACCCATCCAGAGAATATCAGACTGGGAGCAAAAATCCAAAAGAACGCTCCATCTGGCAATAGGCATAGCGATGACAACGCTGGGAACCATAACGATGCTGAATCTGATATAAAAACCAAACTTGACACAGGGTGTTTAGCCAAAGTAAAAGCTATGCGATAATCTTCCTCATGCCTCGGGTTTAACTTAATCTCCGCCAAAAAACAAACATTACCGCAGCCGTAATCAGGACCCACCAAAACTTGACATAACAACAGTTGTTGCAGCGCAAATGGCCAGAAGCCTAGAGAACCGTCACGGACTTGGCTAGGCTCCTCGGCTGGTCAGGGTTCAAGCCCTTCTCAACGGACATGTAGTAGGCGAAGAGCTGCAGCGGCACCGCGTACAGGATCGGCGTGGAGATGGAGCTGACGCCCCTCGGCATCTCGATGTAATCGTCCGCCAGGCGCTTAACATCCTCATCATCCTCCTCGCAGAGGGCTATTATGGAAGCACCCCGAGTCTTCATCTCCATAATATTGCCTATGACCTGCTTGTAAGTCTCATCCCTGGGACAGACGAAGACCACGGGGAAACCCTTATAGATGAGGCTGATCGGACCGTGTTTGCTCTCGCCCGCGGGGTATGTGATCGAAGGGATGTATGTGATCTCAAGGAGCTTCAGGTTCCCCTCCGCCGCCGTGGCAGTGCTTATACCCCTGCCGAGGAAGAGGAAGCAGCCAGAGTCCTTATACTTGACCGCCAGCTCCCTGATCCTCATCTCCTGTCTCTCCAGCAACTCCCTGACCTTCTCAGGCATGGCGCGGAGCTCCCTAAGAAGAGCCTCAACTCTCTCCCTCGGGAGCTTGCCGCGCTTCAAGCCGAGCTTTATCGCCAGCTGAGCCAGTACCGCGAGTTGAGAGGTGTAGGTCTTCGTCGCCGCCACACCGATCTCAGGCCCAGACTGCTGGCAGAGATAGGTCCTCGAAACCCGCGTCAATGTTGAGCCTATGACATTGGTCAAGCCCAGGATAGTCGCAGCCCTGTCCCTTGCACCCATAACCGCCGAAAGCGTATCCAGCGTCTCACCAGACTGGCTGACGGCGAGGAGGAGCGTATCTACATCGACGGTGTCACCGTAGCGCGACATGAACTCCGAGGCGATTACAGGGTTCGCTTGAACGCCGGCGACCCTGGAGAAGATGTAGGAGGCGGCCAAGCAGGCGTGGTAGGAGGTCCCACAGGCGACCAGGTATATGGTCTTGGCCCTGTCCATGAAGGTCGCCATCAGGTCTAGGTACATCTCCTGAACCCTAAGGGAGTCTCTCAGGCTCTGCGGCTGCTCGTGAATCTCCTTCGTCATGAAGTGGGGATACCCTGTCTTCTCAGCCATCTCAGGGCTCCAGGGAAAGACACTCGGCTTCCGCTCCACAACCGCCCAGTCGTCCAGCTGCCTGATCTCGTAGCTGTCCTCTCGGACGATGGCGCACTCGCCGTTTTCGAGAACGACAGCCCTGTTCGTCAGGGGCAGGAAGGCAGGTATATCCGAGGCGCAGTAGAGACCCTCCTTATCGACGCCTATGACGAGGGGACTTTCCTTGCGGAGGCAGACGATCTTGTCGGGCTCCTTGGTTGAGACGGCGACGATGGCGTAGGCTCCCTCAAGCCGTTTGGCTGCCTCTCTGACGGCTGCTGTAAAGGTGAGGCCCATCTCCATGTTCTCCTCGATCAAATGGACGATGACCTCGCTGTCGGTTTTGGATGTGAACTTGTGTCCCTTCTCCGTCAGCTCCTCCCTGAGCTGATAGAAGTTCTCGATGATGCCGTTGTGGGCTATGGCGATCTCTCCCTTGCAGTCGACGAAGGGGTGGGCGTTCTCCTGGCTCGGCGCCCCGTGGGTTGCCCACCTTGTGTGTCCTATCCCGATTCTGCCTGGCATGTCGTCGAAGTTCAGGCGGTCGTGGATCTCGTTGATCTTGCCCCTGTCCTTCTTCACTATGAGCTTGTCCCTGTAGATTGTGACTTGTCCCGCTGAGTCGTAGCCTCTGTACTCAAGCCTCTTCAGGCCTTGGTGGATGAGGGGAGCCACGTTGCCTGACTTTAGGATGCATCCGAATATGCCGCACAATATGCTTCAGCTCCAACAACTAATCTAACGATGGGAATCAAGTTTAAAATATTATCTCCTCCCAAATCCATAACAATCTTACGGCAGGTTCGCAACAACTGTTGTTATGTCTGATTTTTGGGAGACTTCATCTTTTAATCTTCGATTAAGGGAGGAACCCTTCCGTCTGGGAGGTGTTCTTCTGTGCTGGCCCTGAGGTCGTCTTTTTTCCTCGTTGTCCTTAAAGGAGTCTTAGTTTTTCATAGGGGTTGCTCAATCTTTCTATCAGGGCTCGTGTATCTTCTCAGCCTCACTTCATAGGGCAGAAATACCATCTCGCAGCTTGGACATCTGGAAACTATGAACTGTGCATGCCAATAATTCCCTACGAGTGTCTCTGCACAATTCATCTCTAATGGTGCGATTGACTACATATGTTTATCTTAAATCTGAGTATATATATTCCTAGGTCTCGAAGGTATTCCACTTATAGCCTAGGGGAAATTATTTTTCCTCGTCAACAAATTCAATTGCTTCTATTGTATAAAAGGAGATGAATTTGATTTTAAACCGTTCTCTTAGAGGAGAATCATATCCTTCATGTCTCCAGTTTATCGGCGGAGAATCCTTTCCTGGTATGTATGTGTAAAGGTTCCTTTCATTTCTCACAAACTGTTCGACATTTTTTAGGATAAGCCCTGGAGGGTAGCTTTGAACTGAATCTATTGTTCCTTCGGTTATCTCTCTCCAAATGTTAAAAAATGAAGCCATCTCTTCGCCTACGATTGAAGAACTTTTCCCAATCACGCTGACTTTTTTTCCTTTGAACTTGCTCCAGTAGTCATAGTAATCTTTCAGAGACTTAGCAATAGTTGTGAGATCAGGAATGGGCAAATTACTCATGTTTCATCTGTATATATAGGTCGGAACTTACCTTAAATGTATCTCGCATGCGGTAAGGCGAACTGCATTTTTGAGATTCCAATTCTTCAGGACCAATGGGAGGTTTGCCTACCCTGCCCTATGAGAGGGTTCCATTATGACCTAAAGCTATTTGGAGACGTATTTGTTTCCTTTGATGTAGAATCTCAGGGGCTTGTCCAGGTCTTTTCTGACACCGATTCTGCTTGAGCTCTCGATCTCAAACTCGGTGCAGCCCTCAAGGATCTGGATCTCGCTGTCGCTGGAGGTGACTGGGACTCCGTTCAAAGCCTTGTCGATGGCCAGGGCCTTTGTGAGTCTTCCAGGTCCGCTTGTCAGCCTGAGAAGGTTCTCGACTCCTCGGTTCTGCTTCATTGTTTCAATCCCTTCCGTCGGCTCGATGGCCCTTATCAGGACTCCTCCCACATTGCCTGGCTCGTGGGCGATTACATTAAACAGCCAGTTGTTGTGCACCATGAAGATGAAGGCTCGACCAGACTCGCCCCACATGAGCCTGTTGTGGTCCTTCATGCCTCGGTAGGCTCGAGACGCAGGATCATCTCGGCCATAGTAGGCTTCAGTCTCAACGATTATTCCTCCCAGCGCTCCTCCGTCTGTCTTCCTCAGAAGCCTCTTGCCTAGCAGATCCCTAGCCACAAACTCGGGTTCCCGCTCGTAGAACCCTCTGGGCAACACTTTGGGCGGCGTCATGCTTAAGATTCACCTGCACTCCAGCTTTTCGGGATGCTCAACCAGTTTCAAAACAGTCGCACATGATTTAAGAATTTGTTATGCAATAGGCTCTGAGGAGTGACCCAAGTTGGAGAGAACGGTTGTTTCCGAGGTTCTGCATCGTGGCAGGTCCTTCAGCTTCAAGCGGGACGAGGTTCAGCTCCCGAACGGCAGAAGAACCTTCAGGGATGTCGTGGACCACCCCGGCGCCGTGGCCATCATCCCTATCCTACCCGATAGGCGTGTCGTGCTGGTTAGGCAATATAGGTATGCCGTCCGAAAGAGCCTGTTGGAGCTGCCTGCCGGAACGCTAGAAAGAGGAGAGTCTCCCCTGGACTGCGCTAGGAGGGAACTTAGGGAGGAGACGGGCTACGAGGCGGGAACCATCGAGAAGCTGCTCAGCTTCTACACAGCCCCGGGCTACAGCAGCGAGATGATCCATGTCTTCGTGGCCAGGGACCTGAGGCTCGTCGGCGCCGAGGCTGAGGCCGATGAGAGCATCACGGTTGAGCCGATGGAGCTGGGGGAGCTTCTGAGGCTCATCGACGAGAACGCCATAGAGGACGCCAAGACCATATGCGGAATCCTCGCCCTTCTCCGCACGATTCGCCTAAACTAAGGCTTTCCAAAAACTAGTTTTACAGGTAAACTATCCGAGCATTCCCCCGCCTGATTCCTCAGGAAAGAGCCTGATCCGCTGCGTCTGCGTCGCCGCCTCAGCCACGAGCTCGGCTAACCCCAGCTCCTCCTCCGCCTTCTTCACCTTCTCCAGCACCGTCTTCGTCTTAGGCCTACTTGGCACGACGACGCATCCCTCAACCCTCCTAGCCGTTGCCTCGTAGGTGCCGATGACCTTCGCCATCTGCTCTATCTCAACCTTGTCGAAGCCGATGAGGGGCCGATAGACAGGCATCGACGCTGCTTCTGAGAGGGTAGTCAGATTAGAGAGGGTTTGGGAGGCCACTTGCCCAAGGCTCTCCCCTGTGACCAGGCCCTGAACTCTCTGCCTATAAGCGACAGCGGAGGCAGCCCTGTACATCGACCTTTTGCAGAGGACGCATCGGAGGCTCGGCTCCCTACACGCCATTATCCGCTCCATCACCGAGTGGAAGTCGATGGTGTAGAGGCTGAAGCCAGGGGCAGGCACATAACCCCCGACGATCCGAGCTGCCTCCAGGGCCCGCGTGTAGTAGTCCTCGCCGACGTAGGGTCTCTGGTCGAGGAAAAGGGGGACGACAGAGGCTCCCCGTTTCATCATCATCCAGGCTGCGACGGGGCTGTCTATGCCCCCGCTGAAGAGGACGACAAGCCTGCCCTGCGACCCGTAGGGGAGGCCGCCCAGGCCTCGGAGGACCCTGGTGTAGACGAAGGCGGCGTCTTCCCTAGCTTCAACGTGTATAACCCTGTTGGGCTCATCGAGGTCCACGTGGACACCCTTTTCTCCCATTTTTTCCAGTATCTCTGCTCCTATCCTGACGGCCAATTCTCTGCTGGAGTAGGGGTGTTCTCCGACGGTCTTGGGTCGAACCGCAAAAGACTCGTTGGGGTTGATGGTCTGCACGGCTGCTTCGACGGCTGTGCTCAGGATCTCGTTGAGGTCAGTGGCGGTGCGAGTCGCCGACATGACGGTGGCTGCTCCGAAGAGCCTCTTCGATAGGGTCTCGGCAGCTCTCTCTGTTTCGGCTGTTTCGATGCAGAGGCGACCCTGCATCCTGTGGATGCGGAGGTCGGTGTAGTCCTCTCGGGAGAGGATGAATCTCACCTGCTGGGCTAGTCTCCGTTCCAGGCGGCTTCTCACAGGTCTGCTCTTGAGGGCAATCTCTGCCACAGATACAAGAACTGTGTCCATGGGGCTCCATTATTGATCTTTAATGGTAGGGTTTAAATCACACTCTTTGGCTGATCAATGTTGGTGTTCAGACAGGTATGTCCGATTCTTGGGATGACTGGTATAGGAGGAGAAGGAGGATGTCGAGGAGCCCCTTCTTCCCTGACATCGACAAGTTCTTCGAGGACATGGAGAAGGAGATGGAGGAGGCCTTCAGGGAACTACAGGAGAGGGTTCCCGAGGACCTCGTCAGGGAGAGGCGTCTTCCCGACGGGAGCAAGGTTAAGGAGTTTGGACCCTTCGTCTACGGTTACTCCATCACCATCGGCCCCGACGGCAAACCCGTCATCAGGGAGTTCGGTAACGTGAAGCCGGGCCTCGAGGGCGGCAGGGAGGGTCCCATAGCCTTCAAGGAGGAGAGGGAGCCTCTGGTCGATGTCTTCGAGGAGGACGACAAGATCAAGATTGTAGCAGAGATGCCCGGCGTTGAGAAGGAGGATATCAACCTCTATGCGGAGGACGACAGGCTCACGATCTCTGTTGACACGCCTGAGCGGAAGTACTACAAGGAGCTGCAGCTCCCCACGGAGATCGACCCCAACACTACGGAGACCAGCTACAAGAGCGGCATCCTAGAAGTCCTTGTGAAGAAGAAGGAGAAGAAGGGGAAAGGAGTCCAACTCAGAATCCTCTAAACCTTTTTTATCCCAACGTGGGCTTAGCCAGCTTCCTCTGGAGGTGGCCCCGAGCATTTCTAATGGCTTCGTAGTCAGTCTGCCCGCCTCCCTTGTGATTTCTTCCGTGATAAGAATGGTCGTGGACAAGATAATCTCGGGCTGAAGGAGCATTTTCATCTTGTTATGCCGTGTTTCTTGGTTTTTCCATAGAGAGAAGATTTAGCATACGGTTTATTTTGAATCTTCCATATCTTGGTAAAATTTCAATTTTATGGGAAAATAGGGTTCGTTTTTTTCCTTTTTCGTTAGAATAGTTATTTATAATTCCTGTTACGTAATATTATTTCGGAAGAGTGTGATTATCTGTGTTCGGCATAAAGCTTTCGCACCAAGAAGAGCCTCAACTCCAGGACGACAGCTTCAGAGCTAAACTAGTTCTCCCGAGGTACATACCGAAGGAGGAGCTCCTAGGGAAGTTCGTCTTCGACGAGAACCTGAGCCGCCTCGGCCAGACCGTGGACTGGACCTATAGTCCTGATGGTCGGGTCTCCATGGTTGTCGGGGGAGGCGGATTCAGCCAGGCGCTCAAGAGAGGGGAACGGCTCCTCGTGCCCTTCGAGTGTATCAAGAACGCCAGCCAATTCATCCTCCTGTCAAAAAGCCTAGGCGAGCTAGCCACCAACGAGGCACTCATCAAAGAGAAGCCGGAGTTAAGAAAGCCCACAATCATCAAGCCAAGGCAAACGCCGACCAGGCCAGCGTCAAAGCTAACACCGGTCAAGCCAACTAAGGCAAAGCAGAATCCAACTCCAAAGCAGAAAAAGCTAAAGCCGATAACGCCAACTAAGCCAGCTCCGAAGCTAACGCCAATTAAGCCCACCTCAAAGTCAAAACAGAGTCCAACTCCAAAGCTAAAGCTAAAGAAAAAGCCAATGTCAACACCAAAACTAAAGCTAAAGCAAAATCGGAATCAAAAACAGAAGCAGAGTCCAAAGCAAAAGAAGAAGGCTTCCTCCACTAGAAGGAACAAGAAGTAATCGGACTAGGAAATTCTTGGCATGTATTAGGTAATCGGCTTAGCATTTCCTGAAGGTGCGCAGCGGGTTCTTCGCCAACAGCTCACTAGCTTGAAGGCTTATGCTAAATGTCTGAGCCTTGTCTCGGAGGCGTCCTAGATTTACAGGTGGACTGTCTAGGTGAAAAAAAGTTGGTTCTAGGTCTTCGTTGTCCCACTGAGGGAAATAAAGAATTCTAATCAAAACTAAAAATTAGGGCTTAATTGAATGGAGCCCCTAACAGTTCCTCATAGGCAGCGCGCGCGAAACATTAAATAATCAGCCATCCCGCCTTTGATCTCAAATGAGCGAGACCCCTGAAGCCTTTGCCAGCCAGAAGCCCCTATCGAGGTTCTTCATCATCTTCGCAGGTCAGTCTTTCTCACTGTTCGGTAGCCAGATCGTGCAATTCGCCCTCGTCTGGTGGCTGACCAAGACCTCTGGCTCAGCCTCGGTGCTCGCCTTTGCCTCGATCATGGCCATACTGCCACAGGTCTTCCTCGGCCCCTTCGCTGGCGCCCTGGTCGACCGCTGGAACAGGCGCCTCGTGATGATTGTGGCCGACGGCCTGATTGCACTGGCGGTCGTCGTCCTAGCGGTGCTCTACGCGTTGAACGCCGTGCAGATCTGGCACATCTACGCATTAACACTTGCCCGCGCAGTAGGCGGCGCCTTTCACTGGCCTGCAATGCTGGCATCAACCACGATGATGGTGCCCAAGAACCACCTCTCCCGTGTAGCCGGCCTGAACCAGTCGTTACAGGGCTTGTCAAATATCGCTGCGCCGCCGATAGGAGCCCTACTTATTGAAGTACTGCCGATGCAGAGCATCCTAGCTATCGACGTAGGCACAGCCATGCTGGCTATCGGGCCGCTGCTCTTCCTCGATGTTCCTCAGCCATGTAGAGAAGTAACGGGAGAGAGTCGGCCTTCGGTGCTAGGTGATCTACGCGAGGGCATGCGCTACATGTGGAGGTGGCGCGGCGGCCTATTCCTGCCAGTCGCAGCCATGATTATCAACCTATTGGCCACCCCTGCGTCTGTGCTCACGCCGCTCCTGGTTACCCGCCACTTCAATGGTGGTGTCTTGGAATTCGCCTTGCTACAGTCCACCTTCGGCGTTGGCATGGTGTTCGGTGGCTTGATGTTGGGCGTCTGGGGCGGCTTCAAGAGGCGCATTGTCACCGCGATGGTCGGCCTGATCATCTCAGGTTTCAGTGATATCGTGACCGGGCTGGTGCCTCAAGACGCCTTTTTGGTTGCCCTAGGCGCACGATTCGTTTCGGCTTTTATGATGCCTATCGTCAATGGATCTGCCTTCGCTCTTATGCAGACAATTGTCCCGGCGGGGATGCAGGGACGTGTCTTTACGCTGGTGGCCAGCGGTAGCTCGGCCATGAGTCCGCTGGGACTGGCGATCGCTGGACCGGTAGCTGATGCGGTCGGTATTCAGATATGGTTCATAATCGGCGGCGCCGCCATGTCAGCCATGGGCACAGTCGCCTTCTTCGTCCCATCGATCATGGAGATCGAGAGTAAGATTGCTGAGGCTTCAACTAGCAATAAGAAGTGATCTGTACTCGATTTAGTCTATATAGAAGGGCTTCTTCCTCCATCTGGCAACTATCTTGGCGTCTCTCAGGATCTGCTTCACCAGCTTGTCGAGGCGAGCCTTCCGCGCCAACCGAGTCCGATAGGGAGGTTCATCAGCCATGTACTTATTTGGCGCTGTCTTTTTCCTTTATTGCTTTGCGGATTGGTTATTCAGATCACCGACAGTTAATAGGCACATATTTTGCTGAAGAACACGGTCTCAGAACTGGGCGAAGCTTTATTTAACTCTCCCACCGTAAACAGTTGAGGGAGGTCAAGGCTTTGTTGAAGAGGTGGAAGGTGGTTCTCGCAGCCTCAATAAAGAAAAAATCATTGATCATCTTACTCATGCTGGCCATAGTTAGCATTTCTTCAATAGCCGTCGCTACGATGCCCATTGATTGGGATCGCCTGCACCCTGGACCAGAGGAGGGATATAAGCCTTTGATGTATGATTTAGACCCTCAAAAAACTAGTGTGAAGATACCCCTTGAAGAAGCTATAGAAAAAGTAAAGGCAGTATGGTCTGTTCCAAGCGACGAAGTTACTGGATTTAGACTTAGACGAGATGACTGGAAAGACCATACTCGTTGGGAGCTTGAGTGGCGGGTCAACGGCTCTGGGTTAATGGCAGATGTAGACGCGGAAACAGGCAAGGTTATGGTGATCGTTGATCATCGAAGGAGTGGAGGCGTCGATAACCTCAAAGATCTTAATAAGGCTATTGAGTTGGCTAAGAAAGTGCTAATGAGACTAGAGATAGGCACCGAAGACCTGTCAACTCCAATTGTGATGAAAAATGATGATCCTAAGTTCACTTATGTGGTTATTTGGAAACAGTTTTATAAAGGCATAACAGTTAAGACCGCCCTTGTGATTGTAGAGATAGATGCTGAGACCTTGAAGCCAGTTGGGTTCGGCAACGGATTAATGGACATGCATGAAGTAAATACTGTATCAAAAATCTCAGAAAACCAAGCCATTGAAATAGCAGTGAACTTTCTAGAGTCGGAAACAATAAAATCAAAGGGATACAACAAATGTAAAATACTGAAAACGGAGTTAGTTATCGCCAGACCTGACTATGACCCGAGTCAGGATAAAATCCTAATTCCAATGGGGAAGCCCACATTGGTCTGGTACATGTATACAAGTGACGACATAACCGGACGATTGCTGGATGTAATGATAGATGCTCAAACTGGCTCTGTCGTAGGTTTCTCACAATATAGATAAACCACCTAGATAATACCAGATCACCTTACTTTATTCCAAAGGGCAAAGGCAATCGAAGGGGCTTCTCTCTTAGCTTGAAAAGAAAATTTGGGCGAGTCAAGAAGCCCATCTGGGTTCATCCTGTTCTTTCGAGGGTTTCCGCGGCCCTGCCGAGCAGGTCTCTGATGGGGAGCTGCTGGGGGCAGAGGGTCTCACACCGCCCGCACTTGATGCACTGGCTGACACGGTTTTCCAGGGGCACCTTCTCCCTGTACAGGGCTACGACGGCGTTGTCCCTGCCCTTCATGAAATACTCGTTGTAGAAGGCGAAGACCTGCGGGATGACCACTCCCTGTGGGCAGGGCTGGCAGTATCCGCAGCCTGTGCACCCGACGAAGCCGTACTCCCTGTACCTCTGCCGAACCCTGTCGACGAGCCTCAGCTCCTCCTCGGTCAAGCTACCTTCGCCCGAGTGGTCTGCGCTTTCGACGTTTTCCACCACCTGCTGCATGGTGCTCATGCCGCTGAGGGCGAGGGAGACCTCGGGCTGGTTCCAAACCCACTGGAGCGCCCACTCCGCCGGCGTCCTCTTGACCTTCGCCTCGTTCCAGAGGGCTTCGATCGCCAGGGGAGGCTTGATAGCGAGCATGCCTCCGCCTATAGGCTCCATAATGACGACGCCGAGACCCCTACCCGCGGCATACCTGAGGCCCCTTGTGCCCGCCTGGTAGTCGGCATCCATGTAGTTGTACTGGATCTGGCAGAAGCTCCAGCCGCCATAGCTGTCGATGATCTCCTTGAAGACGTCGAAGTCGTCGTGGAAGCTGAAACCTAGGTCCCTGATCTTGCCTTCGTCCTTCGCCTTCTCGGCCCAGTCGAAGAAGTTGAGGCTGAGAACCCTGGGCCACCGCTCCCTGTTGAGGCCGTGGAGCAGGTAGAAGTCCACGTGATCCGTCTGGAGCTTAGCTAACTGCTCGGCGAGGCATCGGTCCATGTCGGCGGGGGAGTTCATCGTCCAGATCGGCATCTTCGTCGCCAACCTCACCCGCTCCCGGTAGCCGTCCCTGAGGGCTTTCCCGACCAAGACCTCGCTGTTACCGCGGTGATAGCCGTAGGCGGTGTCCACGTAGTTGACACCGTGGTCGATGGCGTACCTGATCATGGCTACTGCTAACGGTTCGTCGATCTTGCCCGGATCGCCATCGACGGTGGGCAGCCTCATGGCGCCGAAG
>Ga0315296_10000739_pt1 | contig 29450 bp, 24 predicted proteins | sample YL17G14_18_MG_FD_203921 | JGI IMG/M metagenome (GOLD analysis project Ga0315296, IMG submission 203921) | Sediment microbial communities from Yellowstone Lake, YNP, Wyoming, USA - YL17G14_18 | ecosystem: Environmental > Aquatic > Freshwater > Lake > Sediment | place: USA: Wyoming | collected... | reverse complement strand
AATCAGGAGGATATGTATGGCACATAAAAAAGGCGGCGGAACAAATCGTAACGGCCGTGATAGTAATTCTAAAAGACGCGGTTTAAAATATTATGATGGTGAATCAGTAACAGCTGGTACTATCCTTATTCGTCAGTGCGGAACAGTTTTTAAACCAGGTCTTAATGTTGGAATAGGACGTGATGATACTCTTTTTGCCCTGAAAGATGGGATAGTTAAATATCTCGGTGGGAAACGGGTAAGTATTCAACTGCAAACCCAATAATTATTTTATGATAGAATTAACATTAACATTTGAACGCCGGCCGATAAATACATTTAATTTGAATAAGGACGTTATTTTAATCGGGCGGGACCCGACCTGCGATATTCAGATAGACAATGTTGGTGTTTCCAGGCACCATGCCCGGATTGAAAAACACGGTGATATTTATACCTTATTTGATTTAGGCAGTAGCAATGGCACTTTTGTGCGTGGTCAGAGGATTACACAACACAACCTTAATAATGGTGATGAGATAACTATCTGGAATTTTTCTGTTTTCTTTAAGATACCGCAAGCCGAACAAGCCAAAGCCGTTGATACAGCACCTCAGAAAATAGATATTGACGCTACGATTGCCATAGACCGTAAACAATTAGAACAACGACAGAAAGAAAGAAGTTCCACATTATTGGCTCATTTAAGTTATAGTGATCCTAAAAGAGGTGTTTTAACTTATGCCATAATGAAGACCACGACATTTTTTGGCAAAAGCCCGAGATGTGATTTCCAGATAGGCGGATTTTTTATACAGCAGCGACATGCTATGATTGTTAGAGATGAAGTCGGATTTCGACTTGTTAATCTCGGTAATCGTAGCCAAGGTAAGGTTAATGGGCAGGTAGTTGATGACTACCGATTGAAACAGGGAGATGCTATTAAAATAGGTTCGAAAACTTTTAATTTCAATGAGGGACTGCCACCAAAATAATTCATGCAATAGCAAAACACTGATGCATCTCAGCCCGTTAGAAAGTTTTCTAATGGCATGAGAAACTATAATATGTTTGTCTTTAACTCTAATTATGGTTCTTTCTAATGGGGCATGCCAATATAAGAATGAGTGTCTTTATCAGCGCAAGCGGATGGTTGAGACCCAGATTATTCCCCGTGGTATTAAAGACCAACGGCTTATCCAGGCATTTCTCAAAGTCCCCAGGCATTTCTTTGTAGAAAATTCTCTTAAACTCCAGGCTTATGATGATAATCCTTTACCCATAGGATTTAGTCAAACTATTTCACAACCATATATGGTTGCGGTTATGTTAGAGTATCTCAATATAAAAAGTAGTCATAAGATATTGGAAATTGGAACTGGTTCCGGCTATCAGACTGCTCTGTTGGCTGAATTGGCCAAAGAGATCTATACGATAGAACGATTACCGCAGTTATCACAACTTGCGCAGGAAAGATTAAAACAATTGGGTTATAATTCTCCAGACAATGGACAGCTTGGCTCGGTTTATTATAAGATAGGCGACGGCACCTTGGGTTGGCATGAATTTGTGCCCTATGACCGTATTATTATTAGTGCCGCGGCTCCTGATATTCCGCAGGGTCTCATCAAACAACTTACCGATAATGGAATTATGTTATGCCCGGTAGGCACCGAATATTATCAGGACCTCATCCAGATAATCAAATATGGTGACAAAACAGAAAAAAATAATCTTGGTTCATGCGTGTTTGTTAAATTAATCGGGAAAGAAGGATGGGAAGAATGCAATTAAACGGCCATAATTTTTATAGACTCGATTCAGGCAACGAAACTGTTTTGATGGCACCATCGACGCCACAAGTAATCTGCCTACTGTTTTTGAGTTTTGCTTGTTTACTTTCCATTTCTTTATCATGCGTTTCTCCTTATGAGACAGCCAGAAAATATTTTGACAAAGGTAATCAATCATATCTAAAAAAACATCCAGAAAATGCCCTGATCAAATATTGCCAGGCTTTGAGACAAATAGAAGTTAGTGGCGATAAAAAACTGCCAAGTCTATTACTGAAAGCCGTCGTATATTACCGTTTATATCTCATAGATGCTGGTACGATTTATCATAATTCTGATGACCAAACTAAATTACAATATGCTTCTTTTTCAGAGTGGTTATCCACCACTGATAAAATAGATTTTCTTAAACTGGCGTTCTCGAATGTTATTTCTTTAGGGGATAATTTTAAAAACTTAGATATGAAAACAATAGACTCATCTTTACTTGTACAGAAAGATTTGATAATTGTTGATAAAATAGCGGAGCGTTCTAAAGAGTTCGATTTGCAGAATGTTGTTAGTCCAAAAACTGACCCGCAGATTCCTGCAGATTTTATAAAAACAATCAATTCCTATGGCCATGCTGAAATTACAAAATCATTTTATCTTGATGCCTATGCGATCTCTTTTATTGCCCATAGAAAAGCTATTGATAAAGAAGAAATGCTATTAGATAATAAACAACTTTTAGATATATCTTTCAATCGTCTGCAAAATATTTATAGGCTGCTTGGGAATATTACTGATTCATTAAAAACGCCTGAATTCAATCGTCTTGCCGAACATTACAAAATGGTAGAAAATAAGATTGATGATATTTTGTCAGGTGTTAACTTGGAGTCTTCTATAGAGTTTAGGACTGATAATTTTATTGTTGATGCACTTGGCGAAATAATTCATAAAAACGATTTAATCTTAGATCCAGATTTTCATATCAATGAAGCACGTAATAATATGAATTCAGCCATAGAAATGATTGTTAAGGATAAAACTGATAAGGCTGAAATCTATCTGTTGGAAGCATTAAGAAATGTTATTTGTGCCGGAGAGTTTTCCTCCAGTTTTTCCCCGGGAAACAGCCGTTTAATTGATACCATGTTCAGCGATATTTGTCTTAATCTTTATCGACTTTCTAATCGGCAGCAAGAAAGGTAATATAATTGTTTTTGCTCCATCTTGAGACGCTTCTTTTTAGTTCGGTCATCATAGCCAATCAGATGAAGTAATCCATGAATACAATAAAGTAGTAGTTCATGGTTAAGAGGTATATTACGAAGACGACTCTGCTGGAGTGCTTCTTCTGCCGAAATTACTATCTCTCCATTAATATTATCGGTAGGCATTCCTTTTTTGTCTGAAAGCGGAAACGCAATAACATCTGTAACGATATTTTTGCCCAGATATTTACGATTCAATCTGGTAATTTCTTTGTTATTCACAAGGATAAAATTCAATGTCATTTTAGGTTGATGTTCTTCTTTAAGGATATTCTTAAGTATTTCCTTAAAGCATTCTGTATTTATCTTCAGTGTAATAGCCTTTTGGTTGTTGTAGATGTTAATTTGGTGCATATTATAGTATTGTTAATGGTAAATTTGTGTTGATAATTTATGGACTATCTTTTGAGTATCTTATAAAATTAAATTACTCAAGTTTTTCTTGATAGAAAGTGGAGAGGATGAAATAGTGTATTAGATAATTCTATGCTTGAGATAAGAATACATGGTCGGGGCGGGCAAGGAGCAGTAGTTGCTTTAGAGATGATGGCAACTACATATTTCCGACAGGGACAATATGTGCAGGTTTTCCCTGAGTTCGGTGCTGAACGTCGTGGTGCGCCGGTCGCCGCATATATGAGGGTTGATTCTCGTCCTGTTAGGTTGCGTTGTAAAATATACCAACCGGATTGTATTATTGTTCTCGACCCTGTTTTATTAAATTCTGTTGATGTAACCGTGGGATTGAAGAAAAACGGGTGGATTCTGATAAATAGTGACAAATCCAGTGATGCTCTGAATTTAGGCAAACATTTTAATATGGCTACCATAAATGCTACTGCGATTGCGCTTAAATACGGATTAGGCTCACGAACAAGTCCGATAGTCAATACTACCATGCTCGGTGCTTTTTGCCGCCTGCCACTAAATCTCAGTATTTCCGTATTAAAAAAGGCAATAAAAAATAAAATCTCTATTAAAACTGTTAATAATATATCAGCGGCTGATGAGGCATATAATAATGTGAAGTTTTATGGCTCTAAAACCTTGTTGCCTCAACGACCATAAAGGTCGTTGTTTACCTTTAAACGATGGTAGACAATGAGGTTTACCCTTGTTGATAACCCGAACCTTAAAGTTCTATAACAAAATATGAAGTCACTGATGCAACTACCTCCTACAGCGATATCAACTGAAACGACCCTCTATAACAAAACAGGTTCATGGAGAAATTTTAGACCTGTCTACAAAAATAGATTACCTCCCTGCAATAATACCTGCCCATCATGTGAAAAGATTCAGGGGTATATTGACCTCTTAAATCAGTCCACTATCCTTTCCAATTTGCGTAAAGCGTGGGATTTATTGACCGCGAACAATCCTTTCCCAGCTATCTGTGGCAGGGTTTGTTTCCATCCGTGTGAAGAATCCTGTAACCGTAATGATTATGATGAACCTATTGGTATCCGTCATATAGAGCGGTTTATCGGTGATGCCGGATTAAATAATTCTTTTAAGTGGAAGTTTCCTGGGATAAATAAAGCATATAAAATTGCGATTATCGGTGGCGGTCCGGCCGGATTAGCCTGCGCCTATCATTTACGCCGTTTAGGTTATCAATCAACTATATTTGAAAGTGATGATAGATTGGGCGGTTTATTAACCCAAGGTATTCCCAGTTATCGTCTGCCTCAAAATATTGTGCGGGCGGAAATCAACCGCATTATTAAATCAGGTATCAAAGTTCGTTTAAATACCCGTATTGGTAAAAATTATGATTTTGAGAAATTGATTTCTAAGTATAATGCAATCTTTATTGCTATCGGTGCGCATCGGGAACGAAAACTCAATATCGCCGGAGAAGATAATCCTTCTGTAATCCCAGCGTTTAGATTGCTTTACAACCTTTCCCGTAAAAGAAAAATCAATATTGGTTATCGGGTCGGTATTATAGGTGGTGGTAATGCGGCAATGGATGCTGCCCGTAGTGTTTTAAGAGCAGGCAAGAAACCCATAATAATCTATCGCCGGACAGAAAATGAGATGCCGGCTATCACTGATGAAATACACGAAGCAAAGGAAGAAGGCATAGAATTTATTTTTCTTGCTGCACCGGAACGTATCATAATTAGAAACAATAAAATTGTTGCATTAGAATGTATCCGAATGAAATTAGGACCTGCTGATAAAAGCGGTCGTCGTAAACCAATCCCGATTAGAAACTCCAATTTCCAAGTTAAATTAGATACTATTATTCCTGCCATTGGCGAAGAAGTGGATACATCATTCCTGCCGGATTTCCTGAGAACCGGTGATAATAAAATCAAGGTATCTGATAATGGTATTAGTACAATTAAGAGAGGTATTTTTGCCGGTGGAGACGCGGTAACAGGACCCAAAACCATAGTAGAGGCACTCGGTGCAGGTAAAAAGTCCGCTAATTTGATTCATCATTACCTTAAAAAGAAAACATTAGCGTCAGCAGAAACTGAGAAACAGGTTGCATTTGAAGAACTAAATATGGCTTACTTTGAGCATCAGCCACGGACCCAGCCATCAAAACTGGTATTGTCTAAACGCTTACATAGTTTCAGAGAGGTTTCTCAAGGATATGACATAAAACAGGTTTCCCATGAGTCAAACCGTTGTTTTAGTTGCGGTGTTTGTAATAAATGTGATAATTGTTTCGTATTCTGTCCCGATATGTCGGTAGTGAAAAAGAACGGGAAATACGAATATAACTATGATTATTGTAAAGGGTGTGCAATTTGTGTTGTTGAATGCCCGCGTAATGCCATCGCTTTAATAGAAGAAGAAAAATGAAAGAAGTAATATCAGGTAATCACGCCGTATCTTATGGGGCAATGCTCTCAAGAGCACAGGTGATTTCTGCGTATCCGATTACGCCCCAGACCCAGATTGTTGAGATGCTTTCAGAATTCTGCCGGACCGGCCAGTTAAAAGCAAAGTTTATTAAGGTAGAGTCAGAACATTCGGCATTAGCCGCCTGCATCGGTGCCTCTATTGCCGGAGCACGTGCATTTACTGCTACTTCTGCACAAGGACTTGCTTTAATGCATGAACTCATCCACTGGGCAGCAAACGGCAGATTGCCTCTGGTTATGGCTGATGTCAACCGTTCAATGGCACCCGGCTGGTCCATCTGGACTGACCAGAATGATTCACTATCTCAAAGAGATACCGGCTGGCTTCAATTATATTGCGAATCTAACCAGGAAGTAGTTGATAGTATCATTCAGGCTTATCGTATCGCGGAAACGATTTCACTTCCCGTTATGGTGGTTCTTGATGCTTTTGTTCTATCACATACTTCTGAAGCTGTTGATATTCCATCTATAAAGTTAGTAGATAAATTTCTGCCACCGTATAGACCAAAGTATAAAATGGACCTAAATCATCCATTAGCCTTTGGTGCCTTAGTTACACCGGACTATAATTTTGAACTAAAATATAAAATACAAGAGGCTATGGAACAAGGATTGATTACGGCTCAGAAAGTGGACAAAGAATTCAAGAGATTTTTTGGAAGAAGTTATGGTATCATTGAGCCTTATAAATGTAATGGGGCAGAAATAATTCTGGTAACATCAGGGACCATTACCTCTACAACACGCGACGTAATAGATGAATTAAGAAAGCAGAATGAAAAAATAGGGCTGCTTAAAATAAGACTATTCCGTCCATTTCCAGCAGAGGCAGTTGTTAAGGTATTAGAAGACTGCAAAAAAGTTGCTGTGATTGACCGCAATATCGGTTATGGTGTAGGCGGAATCTTCTGCCAGGAGATTAAGGCATCATTCTGTAACTACCGTAAACGCCCGCAGATTTTCGGCTATATTACAGGTATTGGTGGACGCGATGTTACGCCCGATACTATCAAAGAAATTATCCAACATTCTCGCAAAAACAATAAGGCAGATAATAAAATAAATTATATCGGATTAAGAAAGTAGTATAATGAAATTTAATATTCCACAAGAAGAATATGTGTATTCTGGACATTTGGGTTGTCCGGGATGCGGCGGTGCTTTGGCAATGCGGTTGGCTCTCAAGGCGTTAGGTAAGAAAACAATGGTGGTTTTACCTGCTTGTTGCTGGTCTATTATCAACGGTGCATTCCCGTATTCAGCGGTGAGTCTTCCATTATTCCACACGGCTTTTGAGACCGCTGGCTCAGTATCGTCAGGTATCAGAGCCGCATTGGATATCTTAGGTAAAAAGGATATCACGGTTCTTTCCTGGGCTGGCGATGGCGGCACATTTGATATCGGTCTGCAGGCACTTTCAGGTGCGGCTGAGCGCAATGACGATTTTATTCATATTTGCTATGATAACGAGGCATATATGAATACCGGTATCCAACGTAGTTCAGCAACTCCTTGGGGTGCCTGGACAACTACCACGCCAACAATCAAAGAGCAACCTAAAAAGAATATGATGGAAATAATGGCGGCACATCGCATACCTTATGCCGCAACTGCCACGGTCGCTTATCCTGATGATTTTATACGGAAATTAAAGGAGGCAAAACAGATTAAAGGAACACGCTTTATCCACGTACTGGTCTGCTGTCCGCCCGGCTGGAAATGTCTATCTGAACACTCTATTAAATTAACCCGTATGGCAGTTGATAGTGGTATCTTTCCATTATACGAAATTAAAAATGGACTCAAATATACGCTTAATAAACCTCACCACATACCGCCGGACGATAAACTTGTCAGACTTTATCTGAAATCGCAGGGACGGTTCTCAAATCTTACTGAAAAAGATATTAAGAAAATTGTCGTAACTGTTCAACAGGAATGGCACAAGTTAGTAAATAGAGAACGATGGGTGTATATCTAAAAAATAAAAACCAATGGCGCCGAAGCGCCATGGCATCTAAGGTGCCATAACCAATCACCAATCAGATTAGAATGCCCGCGGATAAGCCTTTAAAAGTTATTTATAATAAACTACTTTCGCACTTCGGCAGACAACACTGGTGGCCCGCCCGGACGCCATTTGAGGTTATTGTCGGTGCTATTTTGACCCAGAATACAAATTGGTCAAATGTAGAAAAAGCCATCAATAATCTTAAGACCGCAGTCAATCCCGCTGATAGGGACAAATCAATCGGATTACTTACTCCTGAAAAGTTATATCGCTGTAAATTATCCGACTTGGCAGTCCTGATAAAACCAGCCGGCTATTTCAATATCAAAGCGGGTCGTCTTAAGAATTTTATGGACTGGTTCTTTGAAAACTATGATGGTGATTTAGAGAGGTTATTTAATAAAAATATATCTTCATTACGGGAAGAATTATTAAGTGTTCGCGGAATTGGTCCTGAGACCGCTGATTCCATTGTTTTATATGCCGCAGAAAAACCAAGTTTTGTAGTGGATGCATATACTTATCGGATAATGTTTCGGCACCGTCTTATCCCGGAAGAGATAACCTATGATGAACTCAAGGCATTCTTTGAAGAATCTCTCCAGTCGGATGTAAAATTGTTTAATGAATACCACGCCTTATTAGTCAGGCTCGGCAAGACGTATTGTAAGAAAACCAAGCCGCAATGCACTATCTGCCCATTGGGCGACCTGCCGCATGATTGACCGATTGATGTAATACATTGATTCATAGTCTGGCATTCCGCTTCTCCTCCGGGGTTCTCGCAGAGAGTCCCTATCGTGAGGTAGGGGTAAAGAAGCGATTTACGGCCAACGGAAATCCCGTAATAAAATTGAGGGGAATATGTTAAAAGATTCGACTTTAGAGCCATTCGTCCGTGCTACCGCATAATATTCACGTTTGCATCGGTTTATTGTTTCTTAAGTTGATGAGTAATTGTGTTGACTAGCGAGTCGCGGTATTTTTCGTCTATGGTTATAAATTGAATCCTTGTATTATAGTAATTCTTGCCTAGTTCTCGAGATTCCACCACCCGGCCGATAATCTTCACCGGCTCACGCGCTAGGGGGATGCGCAGTTTCAGAACCAGTTGTGTCCCTGGATTGAACTTGATACTGGTGCTTAAAGCTATTCCACCCTGGCTTAGGTTCTTGGTCTGGGACAATTCAATAATATCATCTTTTTCCTCCAGACTGTATGATACAATAAAATGGCCATTAACCCGTGGATATTGCCTCTTTTGATTATTTTCAGTCTCGATAGGTGGCAATTGGCGGGCAATTGTGTTGATTAGCGAGTCGCGGTATTTTTCGTCTATGGTCACAAATTGAATCCTGGTATCATAGCGATTCTTATCCAGTTTTCGCGATTCCACCACCCGGCCGATAATCTTCACCGGCTCACGCGCTAGGGGGATGCGCAGTTTCAGAACCAGTTGTGTCCCTGGATTGAACTTGATACTGGTGCTTAAAGCTATTCCGCCCTGGCTTAGGTTCTTGGTCTGGGACAATTCAATAATATCATCTTTTTCCTCCAGACTGTATGACACAATAAAATGGCCATTAATCCGTGGGTGTTTCCTCTTTTGATTATTTTCAGTCTCGATAGGTGGCAATTGGCGGGCAATTGTGTTGATTAGCGAGTCGCGGTATTTTTCGTCTATGGTCACAAATTGAATCCTGGTATCATAGTGATTCTTACCCATTTTTCGCGATTCCACTACCTGACCGATAATCTTCACCGACTCTTGCGCCAGGGGGATGCGCAGTTTCAGAACCAGTTGTGTCCCCGGATTAAACTTGATACTGGTGCTTAGAGCTATCCCGCCCTGGCTTAGGTTCTTGGTTTGGGACAATTCAATAATATCATCTTTTTCCTCCAGACTGTAGGACACAATAAAATGGCCATTAACCCGTGGGTGTTTCCTCTTTTCAGATTCGTTAGATGACATTGGATTAATAATAACAAAATAGCAGTAAAAGAGCAATCAATCTGCATATTTCAGAAATGAGATTGTTGGTAAATAACCATTTTCAGAAAGTCATTTAACCTGTTGGTAAAAGTGGTAGAAAATAGGGGAGTACTGCCATTGCTGGACGAGTTTCGCAACTGGTGTATTAGCCCGGAAGCGTCAAAAATGCTTAAAAAGATGCCTATTCTGGCTTAAACTTCATTTGACTTTGGCAAAAACGTTATACCTGCTTGACTACCAAATACGCTGGCGTTGAACACCTTGACACTAAAGTCATTGAGAACTTAGTGTAGCCACTTAGCCATACCGTAAGGTAGGGGTAAAGAAACGATTTACGGCCGGAGGAAATCCCGTAATAAAATTGAGGGGAATATGTCAAAAGATTCGACTTTAGAGCCATTCGTCCCGTGCTACCGCATAATATTCACGTTTGCATCGGTTTATTGTCTCTTAAGTTGATGAGTAATTGTGTTGATTATCGAGTCGCGGTATTTTTCGTCTATGGTTACAAATTGAATTCTGGTATTATATAGATTCTTACCCAGATCTCGTGATTCCACCACCCGGCCGACAATCTTCACCGGCTCATGCGCTAGGGGGATGCGCAGTTTCAGAACCAGTTGTGTCCCCGGATTGAACTTGATACTGGTGTTTAGAGCCATCCCGCCCTGGCTTAGGTTCTTGATTTGGGACAATTCAATAATCTCATCTTTTCCCTCCAGGCTGTATGATACAATAAAATGGCCATTAACCCGTGGGCATTGCCTCTTTTGATTCTTTTCAGGCTCGATAGGTGGCAATTGGCGGGTAATTGTCTTGATTAACGAGTCGCGGTATTTTTCGTCTATGGTCATAAATTGAATCCTGGTATCATAATGATTCTTCCTCAGTTCTCGCGATTCCACCACCCGGCCGATAATCTTCACCGGCTCATGCGCCAGGGGGATGCGCAGTTTCAGAATCAGTTGTGTCCCCGGATTAAACTTGATACTGGTGCTTAGAGCTATCCCGCCCTGGCTTAGGTTCCTGGTCTGGGACAATTCAATAATATCATCTTTTTCCACCAGACCGTATGATACAATAAAATGGTTGTTAACCCGTGGGTATTGCCTCTTTTCAGATTCGTTAGATGACATGGAACTGATAATAACAAAATAGCAGTAAAAGAGCAATTAATTTGCATATTTCAGAAATGAGGTTGTTGGGAAACCGCCATTTTCAGAAAGCCGGTTGACCGGTTGGTAAAAGGAGTAGAAAACAGGGGAGTACTATCAGGTCTGGATTCGAACCGGGAATAAGAGAACCAAAATTTCTTGTGTCAGCAATTAAGGCAATGGTGACCGAACATGATTTGTATTAGCGGAACAGGTGCATAATTCCGTGTCAGTTTTTTCTACGTTGTACTTTCCCCAATAATTCATTAGCCAGGTTTGGGTCAAGATTCTTTAGGATTTCATATTCGTGCATGACACTATCAATATCTCCTAACGTAAGGTATGCCATTGCAATACTATTATGTAAATTAGCGTCGTCAGGTTTGAAATGAATGGCTTGTTTGTATGATTCTATTGCGTTTGAAAAGTCACCTGTTGATGTATATGCGTATCCCAGCGCCTGATATGCCTCTTCGTAGTCTGGTTTTAGGCGGATGGCTTCTTTAAGAGAATTGATTTCATTGTTGTAGTCGCTTATATTACTATAAGCAAGCCCAAGACCATAATATGTATAAGCATCATCAGGTTTTATTTTAATAGATTCCTTATAATAGTGTATTACCTTGTCATACTCACCGGTTGTTAAATAAATAGAACCGAGTGCATAATATGCGGCAGCGTCAGGTGTTATACGAATAACTGCTGTAAATGATTCTATGGCTTTGTTGATATCACCTGTTTGTTGGTAAGCAATACCTAAACTGTAGTGGGCATAAATATAGTCCGGTTTCAGACGGACGGCTTGTTTGAAGGATTCAATAGCTTTTTGGTACTCACCGGTTTTCAGATACGTTATACCTTCAGTGTAATAAACCGTGGCTTGGTTTTCTGTAACTGACCCGGGTTGTTTATTGGCACAGACAACTCCGGTAAAACTGATAATTAAAAGTGTGACAATATTTAAATATAATATGCGCATATGTTTTGGATAAAATGTGCTTAATACTCACTGCTTAACCGAAGCCGCGCAACGAAAGCCCATACAGACGCTCCGATACTTAGGTTCGTCGTAGCCGCGGCATGCGGAACGGCGCTCGTTCCTGCAGAAATCCCAGGAACCACCCCGTAACACCTTGTATCGCCCGGAGGCCGGTCCCTGTGGATTATTTCTCGGCGTGATTTTATCCTGATTAGGTTGGGACTCCGACGTTGCTTCGTAATAGTTCACATGATACCAGTCCGAACACCACTCCCATACATTTCCGCTCATATCATATAACCCATATCCATTCGGTTTCTTTTCTCCTATCGGATGCGTTATAATACCGGAATTCTTATAATACCACATATAATCACCGTCTTCTATGTCGCCCCAGTAAAATTTGGTTGTAGTCCCGGCACGGCAGGCATATTCCCATTCTGCCTCGGTTGGTAATCTTAATCCCATCTTTTTGCAGAATTCCTGGCAATCTTCCCACGAGACCTGTTCTACCGGATAGTCACCGCCTTTATTAAAATATGATGGGGTATTGCCCATTATTTTCTGCCAGAGACTTTGGGTTGTCTCGTATTTGGAGATAAGGAAATCACTGACCGTCACCTCGTGGATGGGTTTCTCATATTCAGTTTCATTACTGCCCATCTTAAAGGTTCCGCCCGGGATAAAAACAAAGACCAGCCCGGTTGCCTCATGCCGGTATTCGTCATAACCCTGCTGATTAACACCGGCAAAGGTCATTCCCTTAATTTCCCGGGGAAGTTTAGATTTTACTATTGGGTTATTTGTTTTTACATCAGGGACGAAAGTAGATTTCCCGCACGAACTAACCAAAAGAATCAAACATACAACAAGATACAAATTGACTTTGAGAAGATATATCCTGATAAATGAAATAACTTTTTCTTCTGACATAGTTTCTGTATTATAATATTATACTATTTATAAAGTAGTTATGTCAAAAAATACCATAAAAATAGGTGGGGGGAGGGGGGATGGTGGTGGGTAAGAGCTACTGCCTCCCGTTAGGGATGATGTCTCTCTAATTCAAATCCTTGCTTAATTAAGGCGGAAATGGTAGGATGGGAAAAAGAAATGATTTCGTGGCGTTTTAGAAAAATGGTGCCTTGTATAACAATAAAATAGTGGGATGTAATGAATTGAATGTGTCCCAAGAGACAATAAATTAATTCATAAGGAGGTGTTAATATGCGAATAGTTATGGCTGTATTTTGTTGGTGCTTAGTCATATTTTGTTCTCTTAGTGCATCCGGTACTTCTCAAGATAAAGAAAAACTTTCACTATTTACATTTGAGTTACCAGAACCATGTTATTCTGTGAAGGTTTTAGATACAAAAAGGATTATAGCATTTACAAAAATGTATAGAGAATTACCTGCAACTTCAAGAGAAGGGGTGATAAAATACTTAGATGGATTTTATACAACCAAAATATATCTCATTATAACGGACTTTAAAGGAAAAGCACAGGCAACCTTATTACGCGAAATTGAATTCTGTCCCATAATAGATGTGATTACGAAAAATAACGGCGACCTTTTTTTCGCGGGTCTTTATCCGTATTGTTTTGAGCCACATCCGAATCTCGCTGTTAATCCTTGGGTTTATCTTTTGTTTAGTTTCATTTCAGATGGAGAGATAAAATCACTCCAGCGACAAAAGTATAAATCACCCCTTGATAATGCAAAAGATTTAGATGGCATACAGAAAGGTGTTCGTGAGATAAAACAAGATGAGCATGTTATTTTTAGTCTTCGTCTTCCATCTAAAAAAGAGTCTCTTGGTGAGATATTAGCAGGTTTTACATTCATACGACTATTCTCAAAAGATGATTCTATTTTCGCTACTATGACTTCAGAAGATGATTCAATATACAAAATTTGGGCTATAAACTTGGATGCGGATAAAGAGAAAGTATCTGTTGATAAATTTTGGCCGACAGGAATTGAGGGGACGTCTCTTCGTGTAATTCCATTACCGGCTTCTTTATTACTAACATATAAGAAATCAAACCAGCGCTTATGGAAATATCGGGAGGGGAGGGAACTTAAAGTTCCTATAGAAATGATATCTGAACTTCATGAAAAATTATTCATCAGAGAAATTGATGCGTCATTTCCAGAATATTTACAGCCCTTGTCGTTAAAAACAGACGAGATAGTTTGTCCCAAAGAAACAAAAACCTATGATACTGGAATCTGGAAAGATAATATAATTTTTTCCTTAACCTGCTCTACTGGAAACAAAAACGATTTTATCTCATTCTTAAGTTATACGCCAAAGGGAAATAAATGGGCTGATTTATTTGAATTAGTAGACGAAAAGTATATTTTGTCAAATCCGTCTATTTTTATTGATGGTGATTTTGTATTTGGTGCTTGTGTTTTAAATGACGGTGACAAAAAGTCAATTGGCTATTTTCACGGTAAGTTACCTGTAAAAGAAGAAGACAAATAACAGGACTAATTTGGCGACCCTGCTATCCGGGCAAAGCGGGACAGACCACATATTTTCTAATGCTTGATTTACTTAGGATGCAAGACGGGGTTTTCTGAAAATATCTGATATAACCAATACCGTATAAATATAGAAAGGAATTATAATTATGTCTAACCGCTGGTGGATACGAATCGCAACTTCTACAACTACGAATAAAAAACTGGCTATCTGGAAGGCACAATCCGGGAAACTTGATACCGAGTCGTTTGACTATATGAAGAAGAAATATCTTGCCTCGGCATATTTCTCGGTCAGGCAACTGCTCCAGCCCGAACAGTGGTTTTCTAATCAGCAGGTTCAGGAACTAGGTAGTGGGACACATTCAATGACAGCAAATACATATTTTAATTGACATCCAGAGGACGATTTTTTATAAATAAGGTATAGTGACTTGTTCTGATAGGGATAATTCGGGGGACACCATACCTAATTAATATTTCGGTTCCCGACAAATCTTCAGTATTTTTCAAAATTCCCCCTTGACAAATCTGACTTTTATGCTATAATGCCACCTATGCAACGGAATCTGTTTGGTTCAGATTTCGGCTCAGGCGGGACTCTCCACAGGCCGCGCAACACAACCGGAATAATTCGCAATTCGCCATTTAGAATTTGTAATTTAGAATTCATAAATTATAATTTCTCATTGGCTACCCCCCCCCCCCCCCCAGCAAACCCTGATGAAATAAGGGATGTAGGTCAATCAATTTTTACCACAAAGACACAGAGTTCACAGAGAATACAATTCATTTCTTTGTGTTCTTTGTGCCTTTGTGGTGAGTTGTTCTTTTTCCAAACATTCATTCCCATTTCATTTATTCATAACCAGCAGAAAGGAGGTGATTTGAGACCGTAACGCGGATGACTTTTTTACTGGTTAGAAGGGGCTACTTCCGAGTTAGAAGGGACTACTTCTGAGTTAGAAGGGGCTACTTCTGAGTTAGAAGGGGCTACTTCCGAGTTAGAAGGGACTACTTCTGAGTTAGAAGGGACTACTTCCGAGTTAGAAGGGACTACTTCTGAGTTAGAAGGGGCTACTTCTGACTTAGAAGGGACTACTTCTGAGTTAGAAGGGACTACTTCTGGGTTATAGGGGCAAACATTATTAACCTGACACCCTGTTTTTAGGACCGGGTGTTACAATATGAAAGGGGATTATTATGAGAGCAAAGGATTGGATACCGACCGGGAATGACAATTTTTTCAACAAGCAAAGGGCGTATTTTGACCGTATTGTCGCCAACAAGGTGGCTTGGGGCATACCGGATGGCGCAATTACCCCACTCCTTGCCCTGCAGTCCGAGTATGAACCGTTATACTGGAAGATTCAGGACAAGCGGACCCGGACCAGCGCCGATGTCACGGCCCACAACGACTGCCGTGAGCGATATACCACGGCCTGGCGGAAATTCCACAAGGAACGGGTCGCAGGTAATTCCCTTATCCCTAAATCCGAGTTGTCTATCCTGGTCGGCAAGGAACGGGATACCGAGCCATCACCCGGCCCGGTCATCACAGACATCCCGGTGGTCGCCTTAAGGGCCATCGGCGGCGGAGAGGTTAACGTCGGTTGCAAGGCCACCAAGGACCAAACCCGTTACAGTATGCATCCGGCGGCCAATCTGGTTGAATACAGATTCGCCATCGTTGAACCGGGTGATATCCCGCCGGCTGACGCCGAGGACTACCCCAAAAAGGACGTTTCCTCAAGGGCGAAATTCATCCTCAAACTCGGCACTAAAAATACCGGCAAACGGTTTTACGGTCTCTTCAGATGGGTCAATGCCCATAAGCCTAAACAGGAAGGACCATGGACCGAGGCCACCAGCGTGGTGATTTCATAGAAAAATAACTTGCCACAGAGGCACGGAGAACACGGAGCGAATAAATTACGAAATATTATAAGGAGACCAGGAATTCAGGAGAAATTATCTTGGTTTCATGGCTTCCTTATAAGAAATTCTCTGTGAACTCTGTGTCTCCGTGGCTAAATTGGGAGGTTTTTATGAGTTTGCTACCAAACGAAGTCAAGACCGAGCACATCGCCAGCGGGGCAGTGACTACTCCAAAAATTGCCGACGAGCAGGTGACTACTGCCAAGATAAAAAACAGTGCGGTGACGAGTGAGAAACTCGCAACCGGAGCAATCACCGGTTCCAAAATAGCTGATAATGCCGTGACCGGCTCCAAGATACGAGATGGCACAGTGCGAAGCGAAAAGATTGCGGCCGGTGCCGTAACAACGGCAAAAATCGGAGAGTTACAGGTTACCAGTTCAAGGTTACAGGATAGGGCAGTCACGACCGAGAAAATCGCCAATTCTGCGGTGACCACGGAAAAGATTGCGCAGGGGTCAGTGACTCCGGCGAAATTGTCGTTTGTCCCGCCGTCTGTGGTGCGACCGATTACGCCGCCGGTAACCGCCGATGAAATCGGCGGGTTACAGGTTACAAGTTCCAAGTTACAAGATAGTGCGGTTACGAGACCTAAATTAGGTTATAAGGTTGTTAACGTTACGGTTCCGGCAGGCGCACTTTCTGGCGATTCAGGTCCTGACCCCGAATTGGTTGGCGGACAAATATTGGGTTCTTATCCAAGTGTAGGAAATTCACCGGTTCAATTAAGGCAGATAATTTTAAGCCCGTTAGGTTCTGTTTCAGTGTCTATCTGGGCAGGAAGTGCTGCTGATAATACATTTGATGTGGTGGTGCTAAAACAGTAGGTAGTATATAGTATGTAGTATGTAGGAGGTAGAAGGTAGGTTAAGAGAAGAAAAGGATTCACCGCCCCGATGTGCATCGGGGTAAACTCCGGCGCAGAGTTCGCGGAGAATACATACAACCCCCTTAATCCCCCTTAACAAAGGGGGAATAAAAGGGGGTTGTCCTCTGCGTTCTCAGCGTCTCGGCGGTGAATATGGTCTCAATCTACCCATTTTCTGCAGATATTGAGCGATATCAGGGAGTAAGAGGTTGCCAGGAGGGGGAAATCCTCCCACCAACGTGAAACCTCATTCGTCCAGAATCCGTCTTTGGTCTGGATTGATATTAATTTTTGTGCCAGTTCTTGAGCCCAGAGATGTTCTTTGTTATCCGCAGTAATGATTTTCTTTTCACCATATGCGTCAAGGGCTTTGGTAAAGGTGTGATAATAATAGAATAATCCCTGTTTGCCGAGTTCCGGCGCCGCATCGGTTCTTAATCCGGGATTTTCCTCAAGGGTATATTTGGCACGAATCCAATTATAAGCGGATTGAACTCGCGGGTCGTTTTTATCCACATAGGCATAGATGAAACTTAATAAGCCGGCATAGGTCATACTTCCATAAGGTTTGAGTATCTTTTTGCCATCGGGTGTAGTTTCTTCACCGGCTTTACTTTCAACAGGTGAGTATGCAAATCCGCCGCTGTTTGCGGTAACGCGAGTAGTGTTATATTCACTGCTATCCTGGCATTTCATCAGGAAATCTAAGGCACGTTTATAGGTTTCGCTGTCCTTTTCTAAACCGGCCTGATGTAAGGCATCTATTACATAGGATGAGGTGGAAAGATTGGGATTAGGAGTTTTTTCTTCTTTTCCTTCCTTATAGCCCCAGCCGCCTACGTTATTATCGCCGGATTCAGGTCCGTATTGCGATTTTTGCAGGTATGCGACTGCGCCTGAAATGATTCCTTCTAATTTCTTTTTCTCATCATCAGAACGATAGGGCAGATTGGTTTTAAGGGCTACGATACCTAAAGATGTTTTATAGATATCAAAAGAGGGCATTTTACCGGCGTCCATTAGACTGCCATTTTCCTGAACATGGGAGATTAGATATGATAATCCCTTATCAATGGAATCTTTGTATTTCAGACGCGATAGTTCCGGAGACTCACCCAGAACAATTAATGTCAAGGCAGTGAAAGCCACATCATCTTTGCCTTCCAAATCAGGAAATGAACCTGAGGGTAATTGTTTTTGCGTCAACCAGGATAATCCCTTATCAAACGCCTGTTCCAAGTCTGGTTTAATTGATTTTGCTGTGGTAGGTGTTGATGGGGTGGAGGTTACAGGTGATGTTGTTGCGTCCTCCGGTTTTGGCGGGATAGTGCTTCTAGTAGGCATCGGTTTTATCACAAGTGAAAGAACCACAATCACGCCGGCGATTAACATCAAGCCGATTACTAATAAAACATTGCTTTTCATAAAACAAAACTCCTTTTCTTTAACAACGGGATTTAGCGGATTTATCAGATTTATATTTCTGTTTGAATCCGCTTAATCAGTTTAATCCTGTTGTTCAAAATATTTCTTGATAATCTCGTTATATTTCTCAGGCCAATAAGGATTATTGATTGGTTCCTGCTGAGGTTCTGGTTGGATATCAGGTCGTACCTCTTCAATTTTATTATTATATCCTGCCTGAGTCGCTTTTGAGATTTGCTGGAATTCCGGTTGATAGCGTGAAAAACTGTTATTTTCACCTCCTTTCACGTTTGCATTATAATCGTTGGAACGCTCCGCTATTTTGCCATTAATCAATGATTCTAATTTCTGTAATAAAGATTGTAATTGAGTGGATTCCCGAGGTGGTGTTTCCTTATGATTGGGGATTTCCCGAATAAAACTGTTTATTCTTTCTAATACGACAGAATAATTCTGATGGGTATTCTGAACATCGTTTAATAGTATTTCTATCTGATGTATCAGTGCTTGCATGTCCTGATTATTCCCCGTATTTTGTTTAATCTCTGATAATCCCTGAGAGATAGTAATAAGATTAGGTATTTCGGGTGATGGGAAAGTATTTGTTTTTACGCCTGATGTATTCAAAACACCGGAATGAGCAACCGGAGTAAACCAGATAACTAACATTATACCTGCCAATATCATAAATAAAGAGGGGGCACGCCAGTTATACACAAAGGAGAATTTTGACAGATGATTAACACCGTCTTTTTTTATATTATCAGCCAGTGATTGTTCTATTTGATTAGGTGATTGTTTTGCAATGCATTCCAGACTCGTTGGCAGATAATTATTGAGTCCCAATCTGGTATCAATAACAGATGCGGTTTCTGAAAGTGATGGTTTACGGAAAAGGCCGAGCATCACTCCGCAACATAATCCTATCAGAGGGATAGCCAATAACAAGTAATAGGATTGAGATAAAAATAATATACCGGTAATTTTGGATATAAGAAGCAATATAATAGAAACGATAACCAGATACGAACCTGTCTTGAAGGAACTATCCAGAATGATTAAACCCCATAAGTAGTCGGTAATCTTTCTTAGTAAGTTATGATATTGTTCATTTTTCATTTGGGCGGTTGTTTCTGTTGTTTTTCCTGTTTCTCTTTTTGTTCGCGTTCAGCTACGATGCTGTTTATTTTCTTTAACTCTTCTAATTCTTTAGGATTAGGAGGACGGATAGTCATAGTAATTTTTGTCCCGCGTGGCGGCAAAAGTTGTTTATTTGGCAGATAAAGTCCACCCTGAGTAGGAACATTCAAGATAGCCGCCGGGTCGTGCCAGTTGGCAATGATATTCTTTTCAATGTCTGCCAGATATATCTTTTTACCGGTGGGTTTGCCGGTATCATAATCTATCTCATCAACAAACATAGAACCGCTAAAAGACCAGCCCACTAATTCCAATGGTTTTTGGGTTTGGCTATCAATAATTAAATCCTCAATCCGATAAGAGAATGTTTTGCCGTCTTTTTCCCAAGAGACGAAGACCAGAACGAAATCACCGGTAGGTTTGGTGGGGTCGCCGAATGATTGAGGACCTTTGCCTTCTTTAAGACCGGATAAAATCAAGGCTAAGTGAATATTCCAAGGCTTGCATTTCAAAACGACAAGGGATTCGTAATCTTTACCACCTTCGCCACAGGCAATGAACTCAAGCGGCATTGACGGATTGGCGACAAAACCATCAATTTCTATCTTTTCGACTAACCCTTTTCTGTAATATATCTTTTCTTCCTGCGACATAGTAATTACCCGATAATCAGGTAGTTTAACTTCGGATGCAGTCTTCTTCTGGCTACCCTGTGCCTGAGGCAGATCCGCCGCTGGCGGAGAAGAATCTGGTTTTTTATCTTTGGCAGTGGCTGGTTGAGTAGAGTTAGAATCAGCGTATTGCTGAACTTCACCCACAGATACATCACACACCGCTACCTGTAGCATCCTATTAAGTGTTCCGAACGGCTCTGACGGATTGGATTGAAGTAATGGTTCGGCAGGCTCACCATTAGCTAAATCCCGAGCGGAGTCGAGGGATAATATGGCAGTTATGACAATTCCCAATAGGCAAATTACGAGGTATTTTAATGTTCTATCCATACTAATATAAACGAAAATAATTACTTTAAGGTTTAGATAATCTTTAATTTAAGCAAATGTTTCTTTCCTGTCAATTTAAATTGGTTAGTTGTTGAGTTTGCTTGAGTGTGGATAAGGAGATGCGGTTGTTAAGATAGAACTTTCTTGAGGCGAGATTTAGCCTAAAGTAGACAATAAGACCATATTACCGCCCCGATGTAACATCGGGGCGGTTTAAATAGTGTTTCAGCAATAATTTCTATTATTTATTACCAAGAATTTTATACATTCCTGTACCGCAATCAGGGCAATTTCCTTTTACTGCTTTCCTTTTGTTCTTCATTGTTACTTCTTTGGCGCCCTTAATTTCCTTTTTTGCCTTACATTTTACGCAATATCCTTTTTCTGCTGGCATAATTGGCTCCTTTCATATTTTAATGCCCATAATTACTGGCAGTATCACTGCCAGTTATAGTTTCCGCCAAAGGCGGATCAGCCTCTGGCTGAAGTTATGAGCAACAGTTTATTTTTAATATTATAGATAAGTTATTATATAGGTCAACCCCGTTAGAAATAGGTCGTCCCATTGGGACGACCGTCATCAGACTGTTAGACATTTCTTATTACTGTAAATACTAATACACGGTCAATTAATACATATTTCAATATATCATAGATTTCTAACGGGGTCAACCAATTTCGTTATAAATTCTTGCTCTAAAGTCCACTCCTAAATCTTGTGCCAATTTTTGGAAGGGTTTTATGTCAATATCAGGACGCATTATAGTAGTTATTTCCACATAAGGCAGCGATTCTTTTGCTTCCTTGATAAACTTAATTACCTTATCAAATGTTTGTTCGCCGAATTGGGGCTGGCATATCTCTTGATATTCTTTGGGGTTTAAGGCATTAATACTGACCGATACACAATCAATCAACCCTTTTAATTCCGGAGGCACAGATTTGTTGGCAATTATGTTCGCATGTCCATTAGTATTAATTCTGATATGCATATCTTTCTTTTTTAAATAACGGCAGACTCCTTTAATAATATCCAACCTTAGAGTGGGTTCTCCATAACCGCAAAATACCACTTCTTTATATTTAATATGAACATCCTGTGGAATTGCCGATAAAATTTCTTCTAAAGAAGGTTCTTTAGTCAGGCGTAGATTATGACCTTTGACATAATCACTGAAACGAGTTACACAGAAATAACATTTGCAGGTGCATCTGTTAGTAATGTTGAGATATAAAGAGTTGCGGATAGGGTAGGCAATGGTTTCCGATTTGGTGTTTGCCTTAACGCTTTTCTTACAGATAGAGATGATATTTAACCCAAAAAGATGAATAACATTTAGCGTAGTTATCCTGGCGATATCTTCGACTGATAATCCGTAAATCTTGGCTAATTCATTGATATGGTATATCAGATAAGATGGTTCATTACGTTGGCCACGTTTTGCCTGAGGCGCCAGAAATGGACAGTCTGTTTCCAATAATAATGATTCCACTGGAATACTTTTAACCGTCTCTCTTAATTTGGAGGCATTAGGGTATGTAATCGGGCCAGCCACCGAGATAAACATACCTAGATTCAGGTATTCCCGGGCTATTTCTTTGGAGCCCGAGAAACAATGAGCCACACCTTTTATTTTAGGACCCATTACTTGTTTCAATATTTCAAGGCATTCGGTATGTGCCTCACGGTCATGGATAATAATCGGTTTTCTATGCTCTTTAGCAAGTTTAAGTTGCTTGATAAAAATATCCTTCTGGGACGGGCGGGGAGATAAATCCTTATAGAAATCCAAACCGATTTCCCCGATGGCTATGACTTTGTCGTTATGTATCAATTTGATAAATTCCTGCCAGTTTGAATCTGTGATTTCGTTTGCTTCGTGCGGATGAATCCCGATAGTTGCATAAACTTCAGGATAAAGATTTGCCAATTCTATGGCACGGCGAGAAGAATCGAGGTTCGTGCCTACGTTGATGATATAACCTACATTGTTTTGCTTGGCGCGCGTGATAACCTCCGGGAGGTCTTTTTGGAATTCCGGGAAATCAAGATGAGCATGGCTGTCAACTATCAGCATAGTAAAATTAAAAATCAAGTATTAAATATCAAATACTTGATTTTTGATATTTAATTTAAGTTTTGGTGGAGGTGAGGGGGTTCGAACCCCTGGCCTTGTGAATGCCATTCACACGCTCTCCCAACTGAGCTACACCCCCATTTATTCTTACATAAATTCGCAATTTAGTGCGATCTGTGGTTACAAAGTTTTCTTGTCGCGACTTATACGAATTCTTGATGTTATTAATAAAAGTAATCCTATCAAAATCAGGGCTTCTATTCCGAGACTCCCGCATTTCCGACTATAGTCTTTCTGTCGTCCGCTGCTACCGCTGGTCTGGTTAGTTGAGCCTATATTTAACGCCGGGTCGCCGAAGAGATTAAAGGTCCGGATAATATTGTTGGCCCGCGCTGGACCAACAAGACTTTGATTATTCACCAGCGATTCCATTGCCTGATAATAAGCGCTGCCGAGTGTTGAGCACGGCTTGTTAAATAACGCCTCATAAAAGCCTTCAGCAAAGACTAACCGTTCTGGTGGGGAAGAAAGTCCAGTTGGTGCAATCGCGGCAATTATCCCTCTATCTGGTGCACGTAGCAATAATTCGGACAGACTTTCCAGCTCGACACTGCTCGGATATATAAAGTAACCAGTCAGACAATCCAGTGTTAGCATTATGGGGTATTTATTGGTATTATTAAGCGAAATTATATCGCTATTTTCCAGAATCCTTTGACTTGATAATAGGTCCACGCCGCCGTGGCCAATGTGGGTCATCATAAATATCCCTTGATTGGTTGCCGAGATGATGTTTTGTTTTACTATTCCACTATCCAATTGGCTTAAATACAATTTGACGGCTTCATAATCAGCAGGAAGCATAGTAGCTAAATGTTCAGCGCCGCTCTCAAAATCATCTCCAATATCTGCACTAAAGAGTACTCGTTTGGGTAGAGTGAATCTTCCGATAGTTTCATAACTAATAATCTTATTAATCACTCCTGTTAACTCATATTCCGTACGCACCGGCAGACGTCCAATAGTCATTTCCGGAAGGATATCATCATCAAGATTTACGAACCAATGGTCTGATGCTGTTTCACCCATATTAGGCTCAGGGGTTTGTATAAGATAAGCCGGGACAGGATACGTCTGCCCACTCTGCCAGTAATCCTTATAATCAAATGTGCCGTCGCCTATTAAGACAACAAATCGCGGTGCAGGTTCTTGCCAATGTTCATAAGCATATTTCAGGAAGTCACGAATTGCTACTGGTGAAAACACACCATTATTAAATTCATCATAGATATTTTCAACCGGCGCAACCTTTACGGATAAACCACCTCCGGTCCGGTGCGCTATCAATGGTTCTAAGCTAGGTATCCATTCACTTGGAGTGATAATGACATAATCCGCCTGATTGGAAGTATTCTTAAGGTTAACAGAGCCTATTGGCGTAATACTCAAAGGTCTTTTCATCATGTCTGAGCGCAGGACAAAATAGCGTTCAGCCGTTACAGCCTCGTGACCGAATAAAACCTTAACTTGAGATGATTCAGGAATGATACTGAAATTAGTAACGTAATAAACCTCAGATGGTTGCTCAAGATGAACCACAAAGGCATTAATATTCTGTGCACTAAAGCCATTGATTTGATAATATTGAATTTCTGTATTCGGTGCGGTAAAACTAATCTGGTCCTGTCTGACAACGAATTCCCGCGGATAAGTAATCTCCAGATAGTCTATCAGCACGCATTGTTGAATGGTCTCTATTTCATTTGGTAGTTCAATGGTTACGATATTTTTGCCTTCATTAATAAATCCCAGCTCAACAGGGCTGGTAAAGAGATAAGCATTATCACCTGTCCATTCTGCCGTGCCGAGGAAGGCGCCATTGATATAAATATTGACCTTCTGATGTCCGGGATTCATTCCTTTCAAGGTTGAGGCACCCTGTAAGGCTAATCTAAGTTGCACCGGCTCAGCACCTGGACTATTCACATACTCAAAACTATAATGGTCAATATTAAAACTAATATCTTTTGAGGTCGGTGCGAATAATTCATCCGCTGTAAACCAGTGGTTTTCCCCCTTAAACTCTGGCCAATAAGATTCGTTCTTTTCTACCCTGATTGTTTCCCAATAAGATAGATTAACCGGTTCTGTCCCGATTGATTCCACCTCTTTCATTCTGATTGTTTGTCCAGTGCTTACCTTAAGATAGTAAATATTAGTATCAGTATAGCGGTTAGAAGGAGGTGGCTTGCCGTAAAACTGGATGGTAAAAGAGGGCCAGGTAATAACACGAATCGGCACTTCTTCTCCCTGATTAAAAAGACTAATCTGATTAGGCTCAATCTGTGATATATTCCAACCTAACCCGGTTAAGTCACAGGCGTATATCTCGTAGAATCCTTCTTCCTTTATGGCTATCTTTAAGTTTGGAGGAGCAGATGATTCTATTGCCTTAGTCTTTGTTAAAATAGGGGGGGGCGCATTTCCTGATGATGAATCTGAAGAGACACCGACATCACGAAGTGTCATTATAGGTAAACCCGAGGGTGACGCCCAGATAAGGGTAGAGGCGGTATAATTGCATGTCTGGGGAACAGAAGTAGAGGCGTTGGCACCGTAGACAATAATCCCATCACCGACCGCAGCATAGCCCTGACCGAGTATGATGCTCAGTACTGCCAACAGCAAGAAGATAAATGATATAACTCTGAATAACATATTTTATAGTATAGGAAAGCATAAAGGCAGCTGCAAAACTAATGAACTTGTGGTTCAAAGGTTCACGAGTTCATAAGTTCACGAGTGTGCCTATCTGACGCTACGCTTTAATCTGTCGTTGTTATTTTACACATAAAAATATACACTTGCTTTTGATTAGTCAAGAAAAATGTTATAAAGAAATTCGGGCTGAACAAGAATTGCTATAGATATGTGCCACCCCTTATGGGCGAGGTTCACTGAAGCAGTCCCGTTAGGGATCGCCTAATAAAGAGCCATCGATCTTAAGAGAAATAAAACTCACCAAGAGGACAAAAAGTGTATATCTTAACCACTTTATTTCTCTAAATCACCAATAATCTTTATACATAAATAATAAAAAGAGGTCCTCAAGTTCACTAGTTCACAAGTTACTCGTGAACTAATGAACTCAAGTTTAGTATAGTTATTATCGGTAAGAAGAATTATATTTTTGATAGTTTATTACATCTAATTTATTGTCTGATTTATCCGACTATCGCGTGATAAATCACACTGCTACGATTTATTTACTTATAGCTTTTTAGATATTGCTCCATAAAAACGTTAAGTTTCTCCCCATCCAGAACCGCCTGAATATCACCCACCTCTAATCCGGTCCGATGGTCTTTAACCAATGTATATGGATGAAGTGTATAGGAACGAATTTGATAACTCCAAGCAATCTCTCCTTTCGCACCGTATATTTTATTAAAATCCTCTTCATTTTCCTTTTCCTTCATTATATTTAATTTGGCAACGAGTAATTTCATTGCGGTTTTTTTATTATGATGTTGTGAACGTTCGTTTTGACACTGGACAACGATACCGGTCGGGATATGAGTAATCCTAATGGCTGAGGCGGTTTTATTTACATGCTGTCCGCCCGGTCCGCCTGCTGAATATGTGTCAATCTTTAAGTCGTTTCCATTGATTTTTATCTTTTCTACTTCTACTTCAGGCACTATATCAACCGAAGCAAAAGAGGTGTGTCTTTTATGGTTGGTATCAAATGGTGAAAGGCGAACTAGACGATGAACCCCGATTTCTGATTTTAAATAACCGAAGGCGTAATCGCCTTCAATATACAAAGTCGCCCGGCGTAAGCCCGCTTCATCATCTTTTAAGGAATCTACTAATTGATACCTGAAGTTTTTTTGGTCAAGCCAGCGACAGTACATCCGTAATAATATCTTAGTCCAGTCACAGGCATCAGTTCCTCCAGCGCCTGCGTGCACGCTCAAAAAGGCATTCCTGGAATCATTGTTGCCGCTAAATAAAGATAGTTGTCTAAGCGAGGAGAATTTTTGCTCTATTTCAATAATTTCATCCTCCATCTCTTTTAGAGCAGTTTCATCGGAATCTTCTTCTGTTAGTTTTAATAATTCCAAAAGTTCTACGATGTCCTCATCCAATTCTATAAAAGGAATAGAGTGTTTTTTAAGTGCTTGTAGGCGTGAAATCTTTTCTTGGGCAATACCTACTTCATTCCAGAATGATGGATTGGAAGATTCCTCCTCTAATTTCTTTATCTCATTTGCTTTAGTATTCAGGTCAAAGCGAATCTCCTAAATCTTTGAGGGATGTGCGTATTGATTCTAATCTCAATTGGAGTTTACTTTTTGGCATAATAGTTTCTCCTTATATGTTGTTACTAAGTCATAATTCTACAATTATATTATACAATGAATTTTCAATAGAGTCAAAAAAATCATGCTGGGGTAACCACAGGTGAGAATTGCGCATTTCGCAATTGTCAATTCGCTAGGGGTTGCTTCTTACTTTCCAAGATATCCTATTTCTATCGCTTGAAGATTAAGTTGATAATCTTTTGTGGAGACCATTTCTTTTAAAGCGCGTTCCAAATTCCTTCTTGTAATAATTCCTGTTGCCTTGACCAATGCTGCGGTTAAAATAATATTTGCCATCATTATATTCTTTAGTTTTTCTTTAGCTAATTGAGAGGCCGGAACTGCTATTAGATTTATATGAGACACTGTTGTTTCCCGAATACTAACAAGAGTGCTGTCATAGATTAAATATTTAAGATTAGAAATATCAGTTTTGTGATTTGTAATATGATAATCGTATCCCTTTTGATGCATTGCTATAAATATATCAGGTGATTCTACGCAAGGATAATCTATTTGGTTATTTAGTTTTGACGTAGAAGATTTTAGATTAGAGATAACAACTTCAGATGTGGTAACGCTACCACGACTTTCAGGTCCGTAATGGGCAATAGTTGAGGTAAATGGATATTGGAGCACTGCCGTACAACCAAGTAGATTAGTGGAATAAACCACACCTTGACCGCCTATGCCGCTGACGAGTATTTCAATTCTATTTTGATTCAAATTCTTAACTGCCTTTAGTAGCAGATTTGCCTGTTGCAGGCAGGTTTAGCGGATTGAACAGACTTTTATATCGGTTGAATCAGCTTTTTCTGCTTAATCAGCTTACTTATTATGTTTATCTTTCAGCCTCCGGTACTCTGCCAAAGGGCGTATTAATACCTATACTGAAGGTCTTGTCCTTATTGCCCGGCTTTTCAGGCATCCGGCTCCAGAAGGCATTGGGCTTGGCCGTGCCATAGGTGGCCGGCGTGTCATTTTCTACGGTAGTGTTGAACGTATCATTGCCGCCGACATCTATAAACATCCCGATATTGTTGTTAATATAGCGCCACGAGCCAGCGGTGCCGTTTTGATTTGAAAATCCGAAGGTGCTATTAGTATAAAATTCATAGGTATCATTGCCGCCGATACTCATAAATACGCCGATAGAGTTATTAATGGCTGAGCCAACCATAACCCCGCCGCCAATACCTTTGATGCCTGTATTTTTAAGAGTTTGTTTGCCGTCCTTACCTTCCTTATCCTTCCATTCCCATGCGGAATACTTGTTATCGCCGCCTTTGTCAAGGAAGAACGCGACAGAAAAGTCATGAGCGCCAGCCAGCGAAATTGCGTGCCAGATATGATGAGTATCATTGCCTGCTTCGTCAATAAACATTGTCATTCCCATATGCGGAGTGCCCGATTGCACCCAGAATGAGCCCTCATAATGGTCATTGCCGGATTTGTCATATAGAATACCAGTTCCATACCAGTAAGCGGTTGACTGGCCGTAAACGCCGCATTCATACCAGTCATCGCCGCCTAAGTCTTCAAGGATACCTGTTCCACCAGCCATAGAGTGACCCGGGAACATATCCCCGCGCTGTCCCCAGCCGGCACCCTGACAGAAATTGTAGTTGCGCAGGTTATCGTGGCCCAATACTCCGGGATGAATCAAGTCATACGGTTCTGCGACATATTTATCGTTACCGCCAGTGTCTATCAAGACCCCATAAGCACCGACAAATCCGAATCCCTGGCTGGTGTAATATGCATAATACGAATCGTTACCGCCGATTTTAACGAGATTAGCCAGACCGAAAGCCGCAGAACCCTGAACTGAAGTATGTCCCTTGAAATTGTCATCGCCACCCCGTGCCCAGAGAATACCCACACCAAAGCAGCACATTCCCTGAGCATTATTCACAGCCGTAAAGTTATCGTTGCCGCCGTCGTCAATCAGAAAACCATAGCCCATTATCCCGGCGCCTTGAGAGCAGGGTGTATTTTTATCCGATACATAGGTATCATCACCCGAGCAATCTATGATGGTTGAAATAGGATGGTCCAATTTATAGGAAGCCGCGGCTG